>Ga0206123_10000051_pt1 | contig 97998 bp, 63 predicted proteins | sample Helgoland_Spring_2_FD_160086 | JGI IMG/M metagenome (GOLD analysis project Ga0206123, IMG submission 160086) | Pelagic subsurface seawater microbial communities from Kabeltonne, Helgoland, North Sea - Helgoland_Spring_Bloom_20160316_1 | ecosystem: Environmental > Aquatic > Marine > Epipelagic ...
TACTTAAGAGTAAAAACTTACATTTATTACCCGAATCTATAAACAAAGAGATACTAGATTTATTATCAAACAAAAATAGATGGCGTAAAGATTTTTTTATAGCATGCTTAATATCTTTTAAAAAAAACCCATTCTTTACATTCAGAAAAGATGAAATTTTTTATGTAAGGTATAACGCAAGAAAATCCGCAGCAGAAATGAATGCTAATAAATTAGTGAATGAAATTTTTAAAGTAATTTCAGAAAATAAGAATATTAATAAGAAGGCAGTAATTGAAATTTTGAAAACAGACGCAGTAACAACTAAAAGTATAATTTTAGAAATTAAATGGTTAGCTAAATCAGGATATATAAACGAATACAGTACCGGATCACTAGAACTTAACTAGTGCATCGAAAGTGTGTATTGCCTTACATTCTTACTAATATGCTTAGCCTCAATTTCGTATTCACGACAACCAAAATCCCAACCCCCAACCTCCCCCCATTCAATCAATAATACCCAGGGGTCAATAAGAAGAGGTTCTATTTGAAACTCAAAAAAAAAGTCTTCAGGTTTTGTGCGGTAAAAATCGCAGTGTATAATATTAATATTACCAACAGAGGTTGTAACCCTAGAGAAAGAAGAACTATTTACTAATTCTGTTTCATAAAAAGTTCCAATTGATTGGCACAGAAAAGTTTTACCAGTTCCAAGATCTCCGTTTAAATAAAGAACATATGGCGGAGCTAAAGTTGTTGCTAAATTGAATGCAAAATTTTTTGATTCAGATAAAGAATTGCAATGGTATTTTTTTCCAAGTGAAATTGAATCATTCATTTGGCTAGTATGGAGAGGACCATGAATAGATTAAACATGAAATGTATCCAAATCGGAGCATAAATCGTATTATATTTTTCATAACAATAACATAAAAATAGACCAAATATAAAAAGTACAATGAATGAAAAAATATTAAGATGAATCAATGCAAATATGAAAGAACTTAAAATTGCTGATATTCCAATACCCAAATTAGATTTAAAACCAGTATATAAAAATTTTCTGAATACTATTTCTTCAATTATAGGTGCAATTATTAGTGAAGATATGATGATCGATATGATTTGATTTGTATCATCACCTCTTAATTGATTAACATTGCTCTGAAGAGGATAGTCTTGGAAGAAAAAAAAGGAAAGCATAGAAAATATAAATATAACTGGCCAAAACTTTATAAAAGTTACAGTCCATCTTATACCTTGCCTGCTACTTTTGAAATTTATCATTTTGGAAAATTTTATAAAATGTATTTTTGTACAATATTTAAAAATGATTAATCCAATAAGCAAAAAATGACTGCCTGGGTAGAATATCAGTATAATGCAAAACAAGCCCAAGAGGATGTCTTGCCCTGGTTTGCTTGCATAAACAGTAGGTAATACTAAGGTTTTGTTTCCGTATTCCTTAACAATTAAAATTAGACCATATAATGATAATAGGAGCGAAAAGATCAATCCTATCATTTATAAAATTTATTAAACATTATCAAATATAACCTTACCATTCACGAATGTTTTTTCAATAATTGATCTTAAATCTTTTCCATAAAAAGGGTTATTGGAAGCAAGACTAGAAGTATTATTTTGTGTATAAATCATTTTTTGGTTTGAATTAATTACTACAAAATCTGCACACATTCCTGTTCCCAAATTTCCACCTTCAATTTTAAGAATTTTGGCCGGATTATATGAAAGCCACTTTGCGCATTCAAACGCAATATTTTTTGTTTCTGCAAAAAATCTTGTAAATATTGCACTGAAGCATGTGTCGAGTGAGGTAACGCCAGCTGGAGCAACATCGTATTCTGCTTGCTTCAAATAATTCTGGTGCGGTTCATGTGCCGTACATATAGCATCAATGGTGCCTTCCTTAAGCCCTGATAATAGGGCTTTCTGGTCACACTCTTCGCGCAAAGGTGGATGAGTTTTAAAATTTGCATCATAATCTTTTATCATGCGATCATCAAAAAAGATATGATGGGGTGTGGTATCAGCTGTTATTCTTATACCTTTTGATTTGGCGTCATGAATGAGCTCAACTGATCCTTTTGATGATATAGAAGATAAATGAATTGGCACATCCAAATTTCGAGAAACTGTAATCGATCTTTGAACAAACATTTCCTCCGCCATTCTCGGGTAGCCCCCAAGACCCATAGCAAGGGCAATTGCGCTGTCATGAGCTGTGCCATGCTTTGATAAAGATAATTCTCTGGGGAAATCGATAACTGGTAAATTAAACATCGCTGCGTATTCTACCCCTTTTACAAATATCTCGTTATTTTGGGTTGAGTAAGGGCAATCTGTCACCGCAATTATTCCAGATTCCTTCAAGGAACCTATTGGTGATAGTTTGTTACCTTCTGACTTTTCTGTTAAAGCTCCTGCTAAATGAAATTTGACCACTGCGTCTCTTTCTGCACATTCCGTGGCATACCTAGCATCCCCAGGATTATCTATAAAAGGGGAAATATTCGGCATTCCCAAGATAGAGGTATAGCCCCCCTGAGCAGCTGTTTTACTGATACTACAAATATTTTCCGTACTTCCACCGGTAACATTCCTAGGATGGCACCTTAGGTCAACAAAGCCTGGAAGTATCATTCTTCCTGTTAAGTCTATTACCTCTAGGTTGCTGCCTTCCTTAACTTCATCTTTTTCGATAAACCTTGACCCTTGAATCCATAAATCCCTTACCCCATTTATGTTGTTGGCTGGATCAACAACATGACCATTTTTTAAGTGTAAATTATTCACAGCGAGACGGGTAGTTTGCACAGAGGTATAGAATCGCCATTCTTACCGCAATTCCGTTAGTTACTTGTTGCAGAATAACTGAATTTTTTGAATCTGCAATTGATGATTCTATCTCTACTCCACGGTTGATTGGTCCAGGGTGAAGTATAATGGCATTAGGCTTCAAAAGCTTAGCTCGGTCATTGTTAAGACCGAATATTTTAGTATATTCCTCTAGTGATGGAAAATGAGAAGTACTTTGTCTTTCATGCTGTATCCTTAAAAGCATAATCGCATCAGCATGCTTTAGGGATTTATCAACATCATGGGATACAATGGCCCCTAATTTTTCAAATTCTCTGGGAACTAAAGTCGATGGGCCAACTAGGGTTACATTTGCACCTAGCTTTTTTAGACCCCACAAATTCGACCTAGCAACACGACTAAATAAAATATCTCCTAAAATAGTAATGTTCTTATTGTCCAAGGGCCCAAGTTTTTGCTGTAAGGTAAATATATCTAACAAAGCTTGGCTTGGATGTTCATGAGATCCATCACCGGCATTTATAATGGGAACTGGTATAGTTTTAGATAAAAATAAAGGGGATCCGGCAGATGGGTGGCGTATAACAATTGCATCTGCTCCCAACGCTTGAATGTTGTTAGCTGTATCTTTAAGCGTTTCCCCCTTGGTCAAACTACTGCTTTGACTTGCGATCGATATTACATCTGCTGACAAGGACTTGGCTGCTATTTCAAAAGCAACCCGAGTACGAGTACTTGGTTCCATGAAGAGATTGACGATCCGTTTTCCTTTCAAGTTTTTTGTCGGAAGGACTTTATTTTGCAGATTTTTTTTAAACTCTAATGCAAGTTCTAAAATTATTTTTATTTCTTCTGCGGTTAGCTCTTCTAGGCCCAATAAAGATGTTCGACTCCAACTCATTTCCATAGAGTATCTTGCTTCACATTTTTTAAATCAATAGAATTTTCCCCAGATGACAAATGCTTGGGGGGATTACTAGATCGAGCATCTAGTTGGTTTTGTCTTTTTTTTATCATTTGCCGCATGATTTCTTTTACTTTTTGCTTCATCCATATTGAAGTTGGCGAATGACTGCGATAATCTGCAGGTCCATTATTATGGACCCTTGATCTTTCAACAAGGTCACAAGTTTGCTCAAATTCTCTTTCGTTGGATGGATCATAAACTGCGTAAGTCTTGCCTCCCATTTGTTTAACAACTGCAAAAACTGGGACATCACTGGGACCATCTGCAACATAGAGCATTTGGTCAATAGGTACACGACGATCTTGGTGTGGAATGGAAGTATTAACATCAATTGAAGAATTCTTATTGGATCCTTTATTTATTTCGAAAATAAATCTAGTTTTTATGGTATTATCTACCGTCATTCCAACTTGCGATATCTCAAGATCCAACGGTAAAGAAAGTTCACTCTGATTCATAAAATTTGGAGGTACAGGTGACTCAATAAACTCACAGGCAAAAACATCTTCAACAAAAGAGAATATCTGGCTACCCTTAATCATTTGGGATAAGCCTGTACTTATTATGTAGTGCTCAACTTTAAAATCATAGCTTTCGAACTCTACGCTGTTAGCAATTCCAAGCAATTCCTCGAAAAGCTCTGGTAGCCCTGGACAAAACTTTAACTCTGCTCCAAGTTCTAGTAATTTCTGATTTGTTAATCCGCGCATCGGACCATTTTTTACATAACTAAGTAAATGATTTAAATAAATTGTGTCCGGGGATACAGTAAGTCCTCGACTAGAATACAATGATGGTAATTCATTCACTTCTTTCCAAAATTTAGCCTCATCAATTGAATAATGGTTGAATAATGGGGTCTGCATGTATCCCGGTATAAGGGTTTTATCGAAGTCCCACACACAAGCAATTATGTTTTGTCCGTGAATTTGTAACATGATTAGAAGTAATTAAATATTTACGGATTCCGAATTGCCCTAAATTATGATATATTGAAAGATATGGATATAATACCAGACATTGAACCCTTTCGGCAACGTTACAATGAATTGGAGTCTCAATTGTCAAACCCTGAGATATTTAAGGATGCTCAGCTTTCATCTTCTCTATCTCGAGAACATAATCGTTTGAAAAATATTCTTGAAACGGCAGAGAAATTAAATGCAGTTAACATAGAAATCGACCAAAGCAAAGAATTACTTAATGATGATGAATTTGCAGATACCGCTAGAGATGATATCGTTCATCTTAATAAGAAAGCTACATTATTTACCGAAAGCCTTCTACTTGCAATGCTTCCCGAAGACCCCGATGTAGGTAGAAACACAATTCTTGAAATAAGAGCAGGAGCAGGTGGTAATGAGGCTTCTCTTTTTGCACTAGATCTGTATCGCATGTACTGTAAATATTGTGAAAACAAAAGTTGGAATGTAGAATGTCTTTCGCAAAGTTCTTCAGATTCTGGTGGATTTAAGGAAGTTATTTTTATGATCAAAGGAGAGGATGCCTGGTCTAAATTAAAGTTAGAAAGTGGTGTTCATAGAGTTCAACGCGTACCTGTAACTGAAGCAAGCGGAAGGATACATACATCAACAGCAACTGTAGCTGTTTTACCGGAAGCAAAAGAAGTTGAAATTGATATTGACCCCTCAGACTTGGAAATAAGTGTCTGCAGAGCAAGCGGTCCAGGAGGTCAAGGGGTTAATACCACAGATTCAGCTGTTCAACTGCTTCATAAACCAAGCGGAATTAATGTTTACTGTGCAGACGAAAGGTCTCAACTCAAAAACAAAAATAAAGCAATGACGGTGTTAAGGTCTCGTTTGCTCAAAGTGAAACAGAATGAAGAAAGAGAGAAATACGCAAAAGAGCGAAAAGATCAAGTCGGAACAGGAGATAGAAGCGAAAGAATTAGAACCTACAATTTTCCCCAAAGTAGAATAACAGACCATAGAATTCATTATACTTCTCATGCTTTAAATGAATCATTAATGGGTGATTTGGACCATATCTTTCAAAATTTAAATAGTTATTATCAAAAATTAAGTCTTGATAATCTTCTTAAAAGTAATGAAGGATAATCGTTTAACTTACGGAGAAATCATTGAAAAATCGAAAGAGTTTTTAATCCGAAAAGATGTACCATCAGCGAAATGTGATGCAGAATGGATCGTTTCATTTTTAACTAACAAAAAGAGGGTAGAAATATATCTCGAGTTCGATAATTATGTACCCCAAGAGCAAGTTGCCAAAATCCGTGATATGGTTGTTGATAGGGGAAGCCGTAGACCCTTGCAGCATCTCCTTGGTTGTGTTGAATTTTGCAATTTAAAGTTAAAATGCGATGAAAGAGCACTTATACCTCGCCCAGAAACCGAAAGGCTGGTCGAAATAATCATTGAACGCCTTGATCCAAATTTTTCCGGTAAGATATTAGACTTAGGTACTGGCTCAGGAGCAATAGTTCTCGCTTTGTGTAATATACTAAAATACGCACAAGGAACTGGACTAGATTGTTCTACGAAAAGTTTAGCTCTTGCTGAAGAAAACCTGTCTTTTTCTGGAATCGAAAAGCGAGTAACATTTGACACTTTCGATTGGCTTGCAGGGAAACAATTAGATGGAATGTATGATTTAGTTGTTTCAAATCCTCCATATTTATCCATCCAAGAATGGGAACAATCTCAACCCGAAGTTAAAATCTATGACCCAAAACTAGCATTAGTATCAGAAAAGGAGGGGCTTCAACATATCGAGGGATTAATAAATGTTGTACCAAAAATCCTTAAAGAGGGTGGGATTTTTTGTTTGGAAATTGGACACGGTCAAGCAGACTTGACTAGATCAATAATGGATAAGAGTTTTCAACATGTAGAAGTATTGAGAGACCTGTCTGGCGTTAGAAGATTTATTTTTTGCAGGAATTAAATTTCTCCTTTATCAGATTTCTCACCCAAAGATGATTGATCCTGTTCTCTGAAAGAAATCCAGTCAGTCATAATTCGAAAAGACTCGTGTAACCTGATATCAAAACTTTCAGGTATGATAAATCCTGTAGAATTTATATCGTTTTTATCTTGGCTTGAAATTCCTCGGGCAATTCTAGACATTTCTTGCTGTTTTTCCACGATATCTAAAGAAACATCTTTTTTCGGAAAAGAAAAACTTTGGAAGGATTTAAAAGTGGATTTGAGAGATAAAGACATATTCGAATCAATAAGACGTTCTTCGAAACGAGTTTGTAAGTTTAGGGAAACCTCTTTTTTATCTTTCTTTGATTTAAATATTTCAATATTTTTATTAATATACTTAAATTCATCTAACTTTGTTTGTCTTGATAAACTAGATTGCAGTATAAAATCCAGTTCATTTTCATTGTAGACAAACTCGTAATCTGGCCTTCTATGACTGACGGGAGGTATCGTGTCCCACTCCAAGGCGTTATCTAAATCTGATTCTCCTATAGGTAATAAATCGTTGATTGATGGTATAGAAATGTCACTTTTAACACCATAAATTTGCGTACTTTCGCCAGATGGCAAGTAATATTTTTGGATTGTTATTTTCGCGGCACTACCTTTCTTATTAGAACTCATAAAATTAAAAGGTACATTCATTTGTAACAACGATTGAACAGTTCCTTTACCATGGGTTGAAGAATCACCAACGACCAAAGCACGTTTGTGATTTTTTAGTGCACCTGCGACAATTTCTGAAGCGGAAGCACTATACCTAGAAATTAAAATTATTAAAGGCTTGTTCCAAGAAAGCTTGGGGTCAAAATCAAATTTTTTCCTAATTTTTCCGTCTGTACTTTTTACTTGGACAACAGGACCACGCGAAATGAAGAGTCCTGCTAGATTCACAGCTTCACTGAGATAACCTCCTCCATTTCGTCTAAGATCTAAAATTAAGCCTTCAATATCGTTCTTTTTAAGGGCATTAATTAACTCATCAACATCTTCAGTAGCCTTAGGACCGCTTCCTGCGGATCCATAAAAAGAAGGTAATTCGATAACGCCAACTTTAACATTATTATTGTTATGCTTAACATTATGAATACTGGCCCTGGCAAGTTTACCCGTTAATTTTATTTTATCTCTTAAAATACTGACAATCTTTGTTGAAGTTGATGCTTTAACTGATTTTATTTCAAGCCTTACAATTGTATCCTTAGGACCTTTTATCAATTCAACAATTTTAGAGAGTTTCATATCAACAACATCAACAAACTCACCCTGCGATTGAGCTACTTTAAGGATAATATCCTCAGGTTCTAACTCACGGGATGCTTCTGCTGGTCCTCCTGGTAAAAGCTCCTTAATAGTACAATATCCGTCAACATCAGTTAACACAGCACCAATTCCAACAAACTCATTGTTCATAGCCTGATCAAATTTTTGTTTTTCTTTTAAATTCATGAATGTAGTGTGTGGGTCAAAAACTTGAGTAAGGGCAGTTAAATAAAGTTCCTGAACATCCTCTGGCTCAAATTCACTTATATTTTTTTTCCATCGAGTGTAACGATCCTTTAAAAGTTTCTTCGCATCAGTTAGAATAGTTAAAAATTTATCACTACCAATTTCTAAGTCAGTCACATTAGAATCAACCGAATTTAAAATCTCGTTTATTATTTCATGAGAAATTAAATTATCCCATGTTAATGACAGTTGATCATTTGTAAGGGACCAAGGCGCTTGACTTCGATCAAATAAATAATAAACGCTTTGATTTAAATCAATTGGATGTTCAATTTTGTGAATTGCATTATCAAGTGAACTCAAAGCCCTTTCTTGATATGTGTTGAATATATCAAAAGCAGGGAAAAGGTTTCCTTGACGAAAATATGTAATAATGTTTGGAGAAATATTTTGATGATATTTATCAACATCTTCTTGGGTAAAATAAAGTTTTTGTGGATCCAATTTGCTGAGATAAGAATCCAAAAATAATGTCTGATTGAGATCACCGATAAATACTTTCTTGTAGTGTGCTTGTTCAAGAGCTTGTACTAGCCATTTAGATTCATATTTCATTAAGGCAGTAGGCTCCAATCGGTTTCTATCTTTAGCAAAAACTAATTGAGTTGATAAAAAAACCAGTAATATGAAGCTAAATAATTTTTTGGTAATCAAATTGTAGGAATATAACATAACATTTAATCTTTTTGTAAATATGATTTTGCTTTATCTAAAATTGTTTTTTCTTCATCCGTTATTGAACCGAATCCATGTTCATTTATCTTGTCCAAGATTCGATCAATTTCGTTATGAATGTGTGAATCATCAGAAAAATTAACGGTAAAATCAGGAGTAACTTGGCGTTTTTTTGTAAAACTCACCCTTTTTTTGCTTAAGAAGCGAAATTTCACGACAGGTAAAGTAAAGCCATTTTTAAGGAAAAAGAAGAAAAGCAATCCCGTTACAATTCCACCTAAGTGAGCGGAGTGAGCAATGCCACCATCTTTACCAAGCTCACTAAATATGAACCCGTATACTTCCAGGGCTAGAACTCCATAAAAGATAACCTTTGGCTTGAGAGATACAGGTAAAATAAAAAAAAGTAGGAAACTTATTGGTTGATTTGGCCTGGTCAGACAAAAAAGGGATAGGTATCCGGAAACTATTGCAGATGAACCAATTAGACTTCCTCTACCGTTATTAAAACTTAACCAGAGAAAACCTCCCAATATTGCTGATAGGGTGGTTAGCCAAACAAAATATTTATTTTGTAAGTCTCGACAGAGTGATCTTCCAATAAAATGAATGCCCAGTAAATTAAAGATTAAATGTAATGGCCCTTCATGAAGTGCGGCATATGAAAGAACAGTCCAAACATAACCATTACTCAATCCCTCAATTGACAGAGAAGCCTTGGTCATCAAAAAGATTTCGAAACCAAATAAACTACAAAATGACTGAAAAACAAAACTTGTGAGAAGTAATACAATGAGTTTATCAACTAAAGAAAACCTTTCTTGGAAAAATGGCTTTTTCATGTATTTTCGGTCATAAAGCATATCTTTGTAAAGTTATCGCTAAAGATCACAAATTGTAATAAGTTGAGCAAGCTATATAGAAGGAAACTTAAAAATTTTAGAAAAAGGGTGCCTTCCCTAAATTTAGCTATACCTATAATAATTTTAGCTCCGGTTTACGGTTATTTCGGCAAAAATTGCACCCTAGCCATAACGACAACCATAGCTCTAATCATTGCATTGCTGTTTAACAGTGTTTGGGTGTTAAAATGTAGAAATAGAATTACGAAAATATTGCTTACTATTTTAGGTGTTTTCATTGCCTATCAGAATTCAATAATTGTAAGCCCTTGTCCTTGGGAAATAATAAAATGCGAAGAAAAAATGCTGATCACTGCTACTGGAATAGCGAAGGGGGATGAAGGATTGGTAAAGATTGGAGCAAAGATAACTAAAACCTCTGAATACAAAAAGCATCTATTAAAGGAAAATATAATTTTAGATTTAGAGAGGGTAAATAATTTTAGATATGATTCATCAAAACTAGAAGTAAAAGGTGTTTTATATACTAATGAAAAAGATCAATTAACTATATTTGTATATAAGTTAAAAGAGAAGTTATACTTCAATATTTTTGAAAAATTCTTTCATGATCTTCATGATAGATACATTTGCAAAATCAAAAATTATTCTAAACTGAAGAAAGATACTCAATCATTTCTAATAGCATTAACAACAGGAAATAAAGAGTCCTTTGAAAATAATAATAAAAACCTATTTATTAGAACTGGTACGATTCATCTATTTGCAGTAAGTGGATTACACTTTGGGATTTTGTATTTAATATTTAAATTTATCTTAAATGTTTTAATTAAAGTAAACACAATTAAAAGTATAATTGTAATTATAATTTTATATTTGTATTTAATTTTTATAAATGAACCAATATCAGCAACTAGAGCATTCTTAATGCTAGCATTTTGGGAAATTAACTCATTATCGAGAAAAAAGACATCAGGATTATCATCCATTGCCTTAGCATTCATTTTTTCATACATCACGAATCCATTATCAATTTTTAGTGTCAGTTTCCAACTATCATTTACTATTGTTTTGGTAATAATATGGTTTTTTAACGAAAGGTTTGAAAACAATATAAACAAAACATTAGGTTTGTTCACTAAACCATTCACAGCTTCATTAGCATCATTCTCCGGCAGTTTTCTAATCTTATTGGCTTCGTTCAATCAGTTCGTGCCAATTGCAATTATTTCAAATATCCTTCTTGTTCCTTTAGCGTTCCCCATAATGATTGTCTGCATTATATATTGCTTTTTCTTTTTTGTTTTTAATTTTGATTTATATTTTATATTAAATAGTTCTTATGAATTAATTTTTTTAATTTTGAAAATTTTTGATACTAATTATTTTTATGATAAAATAAGTGTTACAATAACAAAAATTTCATATGTACTATTGCCTATAATTGTGATATTTTTATTTAATATTAATTTAAAACCAATTTATAAATTTTTTATTATAATTTTAATTCAAGTTTTGTTTATTACTTTTTCAATTCAATTCCTCAACTAAGATTTTCTTTAATTCTTGTTTATTTATTTTTCCAATCACTGATTTTTTAAAGTTTTTATTTGAGCCAAAAAATACAGTCATTGGGGTTAACTTTCTACTATTGACGGGTATATATCTAGTCAAAGGAACTATATCTTCGCCTGATATATGAAAATTCATCGAAGAAAGCTGGGCATGTTTTAAGTTTATCAGAGCTTTTTCCGCTGTACCTCCTACACATAATGTATATAACTTAAACCCACGTTTTCTAAATATTTTAAAAATTTCCGATAAAGACAATAGGTTTTCCCTACTATTCTCATCGGTTGTGGTCCAAAGATAAAATATTGTAGGTCTTTTAGTACCATATTCTAAGAAAAATTCTAAGGTTGATTTTTGTATCTTTCTAATTGTAACTTTTTCTTGTGAATATTTCCTTTTAATATTGTTCGCAATTTCTATCATATTACTAGATTTAATCGAACTCCCATGAACTTTTGTCTTTAAAAAGTTACTTTTTCCCTTTAATGCATCATGATATATCCTTAGCAAATCTGATTTCTCTAGGTTTTCTGGTTCATTATAATCACCAATCTTTCCATTATAAATCAGTTCTCTCTTTTGGTTGAATAAAAATGCCTGCGGAGTTGTACTCGCTTCTAAGCTCTTGGAAATCGTTTGGTATTCTCCATCATACAGGAATGGAAAGCTAAATTCTTTTTGAAGATATCTTTTTTTCATATCTTCCACTCCATCACTTAAGTCAGAATATGCTAACTCATCGGGTATTATTGCTTTTTCGTTATTTGGAGATACAACTATTAGTGTTGAGTTTTTATCCCTTAATTCTTTGTCAATTTCTTTAATAGCAAATTCAAATTTCTGCGACACTCTGCAATGATTTGAGTACAATATTATACATACAAACTCGGATTTTGATAAGTTGCTGTTTGTAAATTCTAAACCATCTACATTTCTCAGTTTTATCTCCGGCAAACTATTTCCGAACAGTAAATTACTAAACTGAACCGACAGTAAGATATATATCAAAATCTTTTTTCTCATTATCCTTTGAATAACATTAAAAGTAATGGTTGTCTGCTAACTTATCAACCTCTAGAAAGTTTCCATGTATCCAATCGATAGCTTAACAAACTGGGCTTCTGGCAAAGGTGTTTGGTCTGATATACCAGATTCTGAATGGAAAGACTGGCGGTGGCAAATGCGCAATCGCTTACAAAAAAAAAGTGATTTTGAAAAATTTATCACATTAACTGATGATGAAATTCTTGGTTTCACCGCAGCTGAAGACAAGCTTTCTGTTGCTGTTACGCCTTATTTTTTTAATCTTTTGGATCACAACAATCCAAACTGTCCTCTCAGGAAACAAATTATACCTTCCGGCAAAGAGTCTTTAGAATCACCAGAGGAGATGCTTGATCCAGTTGGAGAGGAGTCTTCGATGGTTGCACCAGGTGTTGTACACCGTTATCCTGACAGGGTATTGTTTTTAGTAACAGATAGATGTGCTGCCTATTGTAGATACTGCACTAGGAGTCGCCTGGTTTCAAATGCTCAAGGTTACGGTTTTCATCCCCAAATTGACCAATCTATTGATTATATTGCAAGCAATGAAACTATTCGGGATGTTCTTATCAGTGGTGGCGATCCGCTTATGCTTTCTGACGAAAAACTTTTTTCTATATTGAGTAGATTGTCTGAAATACCACATGTTGAATTCGTTCGTTTTGGATCAAGAATTCCAGTATTTTTACCACAACGCATTACAAATTCTTTAATTAAAGCCCTTAAGTCCCACTCTAACGTTTGGATAAGCATTCATGTGAACCACCCAAATGAATGTACAACCGAGTTGCGGGAAGCCTGTCATAAGCTCGCTTCTTCTGGCATACCTTTAGGTAATCAATCTGTTCTTTTGAGGGGTATTAATGATAGTGTTTCTACCATGAAACAATTGATCCATAGATTACTAATTATGAAAGTTAAACCTTACTATTTATATCAATGTGATTTAGTTAAAGGTAGTTCACATTTGCGAGTAGACCCTTCCGTCGGCATTGATATTATTAAGGGTCTTCGTGGTCATACAACTGGTTATGCAATCCCCCAATTTGTTATAGACGCCCCCAACGGTGGAGGAAAAATTCCTATAAATCCAGATTACTTGAGTGATGTAAATAATGAATTTTTTACCCTAAAAAATTTCGAGGGTAAGAAGTTTCAGTATCCTAGAGTTTCAAATTGATGAATTGTAATATAAATTTTAATTAGAAAAGACGTTAGTCAGTTCGAATCGGCATTACAACACAAAGAAAAACAACCTCTTCGTTAGGTTTCTCTACTTTAAACACACCCGGACTCATATCATCCCTAAAGTCTAGTGTAATCTTGTCTTGCGGTATTGATCTTAAGGGATCCAATAAAAATCTAGGATTAAAAGAAACAGTAGAATCCTCGCCTTCATAATTTACGCTCATTGATTCGCACGCATCTCCTAGGGTGCTCAATCCTGTTATCTCCATAACACCTTTTTTTATACGAAGTGTTACTTTTTCGTCCGACACAAGTGCTGCTCTATGTACGCATTCTTGCATTAATTCACGTTCTATTTCGGCACTATTAAAATCATCTTTAGGTATTACCTGTTTATAATTTGGGTATTTTCCTTCTACTACTTTCGATACTAAATAAATAGAATTTTTAAAACCACTCGACTCTCCACTTTCATCTACTTGAAGCTCGAAGGATACTTGCCGGTCCGTGAAAGACACTTTTATTTTTTCTCCTACTTTTGGTAGTTTTTCGATTTCATTAACAGATAGTGATGGAAGTATAAATTCACCTTCATCTTTTGTGGTAATATCTCCCTTAGTTACAGCTAACCTTCTTCCGTCAGTAGCTACTAGTGCTAACTTCCCATGGTTTAATTGAAAAAAGACGCCCTTTAGCATGTATCTTTCTTCATTTACGGACTGAGCATATGAAACGCTCTTGAGCATGCTGATGAGTTCTTCTCGATCGAATTCGAACTGTACTTTATCTTCCAATTCTGGCAAAGGAGGAAACTCTTTACTTTCCATTCCTATGACATTGAAAATAGACCCTCGAGTACTAATTGTTGCTTTTGGTGTATCCTGCGTTTCTACGCTTACCTCCATGTCAGCAAGCTCTCGTATTATCCTGCCAAGTTCCTTTACCGGTAATGTTATAGATCCATCTTCAGAAATGTCTGCTTTCACACTACATTTTGCACCTAAGTCTAAATTAGTAGTTGTAAGCCAAACTAAACCATCTTTTGCTTCAATAAGAACATTTTGCAAGATAGGCATGGTTTTTCTAGAACCGACCACACTCATGACAAGTTGAATGCCAGAACTAAAATGATCCCGATTAATTTTAAATTTCATGGTTCCATATTTGTAAGAAAATTAACAAATAAACAATCTTCAATTATTAAGATAAAGAAAATTTAAATAAACAATCTTATTATTATAAGAGCGAATAACTCTAACATCTTTATAAGTAATTGATTATCAAGTAATAGGATAGAAAAAGTTTGTACACAAAGAATTGATAAAAGGTAGAAACTTCAAACAATCGAATAAATGTTCGAACAAATAGGTATACATCACGGCGTTATACCCAAATAAAGAAAGGTCATTTCTTTTTTAAAGATTCTAGATAATCCCAGAAGCTTTGGTGATTTTCTAAGACGGCTTTTTCGGATGAGGGGAGTTTGCATCGAAAAAGAAAATCATTGAGAGAGTTTTTTGGAAGTATGTATAAACAGTGCAAAGCGATATCAACTTTTTCGAAATATATTCTCAAGTCATCAATTCTCAGTCTGTAAAATAATTTGTTATCTCGACGAAACTTACCTATGTCAGACTCGGATTCGTTTAATATGGTGTTTGTGAGAGAGCTTAATGTATCCATCAACTTTAATTGATCGTTTTGAGGAAGATCATTAAGGATGGATAAGCTTTGTTCTGAAAAAGTAACTTGAAACATGATTAATTTGTTACAAACCAATAAATTCTTAACCGCAAACAAGAAGTACAAAGTTAAGAACTTTTTAATCGGAGTTTTAAAGAAGAAAGAGTATAAGTAGTCGAATTAACTAAAATTTTATGGAAAAAAACAAAGACCTAGAAATAGCAACGGCTGTTTTAAAAGAGGAAGCAAATTCAATTTTGAAAGCATCGAATCGGTTATCCATATCGTTTATAGATGCTATAAACATCCTATTAACCAAAAATAAAAAAATAATAGTTTCAGGAATCGGTAAATCCGGCCATTTAGGAAAAAAAATATCTGCAACATTATGTAGCACAGGTTCCCCTTCATCATTTCTTCATCCATCAGAAGCATTACATGGAGATCTAGGAATACACCAACCAGGTGACCCGGTCATTTTTTTATCAAATAGTGGCTCGACTCCAGAATTGTTGGCTTTAGCACCAATTTTGAAAAGCAGAAAGGCAAAGATAGTAGGAATTTTCGGACGCTCAAACAGTGTATTATCAGAGTTAGTTGATACAACACTAGATGCTAGCGTAAGCATTGAAGCTGATCCACTAGGAATTGTTCCAACGGCTAGTTTTGCTGTAGCTTCTGCAATTGGTGATGCTATTGCATCATCATTAATGAATAGAAGAGGTTTTACTGAAAAAGATTATGCTATAACCCACCCAGCTGGTCAACTAGGTAGAAATTTAGTCTTACGCGTAAAAGATGTGATGCAAAAAAAAGAAAAAACTGCTATCGTGTATGAAGACACATCTGTCAAAGAAGTGGTTATTGAAATGACATTATATCCATTAGGGGCCGCTTGCGTACTTAACAAAAATGAAGAACTAGTTGGCTTGATAACAGATGGCGATCTAAGAAGAACACTTTATAAATTTGATGGATTAAACGATGTAAAGGCTAAAGATATCATGACGCTAAACCCAGTGGTAATAGAACCAAACATTTCATTAGGTATTGCATTAGAAAAAATGGAGGAAGGGAAGTCAGCTATTTCAGTTTTACCAGTATTAGATTGTACACAAAAGGGTATTTCGGGAATGATTAGAATTCACGATATTCTTAATTCATAATACCTAATTTCAGGAGCAGCTCATGAATAAAAACAAAATATTTATAGGTATTATTGTATGTATTGCCATCAGTGCAGCAATTTGGTTATTACTAAGCTATAAAGATGCTCTTGATGAACTTTCATACAGAGAAAGTAACAAAGCTGTATTAGAAAAAGACATTCATGAGTTCCGAAGAGAAGCAAACAACAATCGAAAGTATTTAGAAAACCTTAGAAAAAATCCAGATTTTCAAGACGCTACTGCAAGAAAAGAACTAGGTTATGGAGCAAATGGGGAACGAGTGTATCGTTTTCCGGCGGAAAAATAGAAATTTATAATATAATGGAAAAAGACAAACTTGAAGAAATAATAAATAATGTCCAGCAGGCTTATGAAGGTGAAAACCTAATTAAGACCTCTTTTGAGAACCTAATGGCTTATCTCAATACCAAAGAAATGCCCGATAGAATTATTGAATCTATAGGAGAATTGTTGACAGATAAAAACTGGGAAGAATTGAACGACCGGTTTCACGCAAACTTGGCATTCGGAACAGGGGGAATGAGAGGCAGAACAATAGGAAAATCTGTCACAAAAGTAGAAAAAGGAAACAAGTCACCAACAGGCGGTCCAGAATTTGCAGCTGTTGGAGCAAACACCCTTAATGAACTAACTGTAATACGTGCGACAAAAGCACTATATCTGTATATAAAACAATGGATGGCAGGGGAGGGTATTTATGAACAGCCACGCTTGGTAGTTGCACACGATGTCAGGCATTTTTCTGCTAACTTTTCCGATTTGGTTGCCAATGAATGGGCACAAATGGGTGGTTATGCAATGAAATTTGACGGTCCTCGTTCTACCCCACAGCTTAGTTTCGCTGTAAGAAGTAACTATGCGCATGCAGGAGTTGTGATAACAGCGAGCCATAACCCATTTCATGATAATGGGTTTAAGGCTTACTTTTATGACGGAGCACAGCTGGTTCCACCTCATGCTAATAAAGTTGTGGAAAATTATAACAGAATTGCAATCAGTGACCTAATACCAAGTTTAGAAGTAGATACTAAAGATTTTCCAATTACCACTTTACCAACATCTGATGACCTGGGGTACAGAGCGGTTTTAGAAGATGCGGTTTTGGATCCAGAAATGTTAAAAAACCAAAGTCTTAAATTAGTGTTTACACCTATACACGGGACAGGTGCGATTACCGCAGTGCCAGCTTTATGGGACCATGGAGTGGAAGTTTGTATTGTAGATGAACAAAATATTCAGGACCCAAATTTTAGTACAGTGAAGTCACCGAACCCAGAAAACCCAGAAGCCTTAAAAATGGGTATTAGTGTCGCTAAAAAAACTCGTTCAAGTCTTGTTTTAGGCAGTGATCCAGATAGCGACAGAATTGGTGTTGCTGCTCGTGACGGAGATGGTAAATTCAATTGTTTAACTGGAAATCAGGTTGCATGTATGCTGGCTGAATATCGCTTAATGCAATTCAAGAGAAAACAACTTCTAAGAGAAGAAAACCAAAAAGGTTTTGCATTATTGAAAACCTTTGTAACCAGCCCATTATTAAGTAAAATAGCACAAGGTAATGGAATTTCATGCATCAATACCCCAACAGGTTTTAAATGGATGTCCCAAAAGCTTAGAAAGTATGAAGAGCAAGCAACGATAGAAATTAAAGAAAAGGAAGGGCTTGGTCTAGATTATGATAATACAGATTTATTTGCCAGAATTGATATTCTGAGCAGATATTCTCGGTATGTGTTCCTTGCTGCCGAAGAAAGCTATGGGTATCTACCTGTTGATTTGGTGAGAGATAAAGATGGGAATGCATCAGCACTTGCCATAGCAGAATTATTTGCTTTTTTGAAATCTTCCAAATCAACTGCGTTAGATTTTCTTGATAGTTTATATTTAAAGTATGGTTATCATGCCGAGAAAACTGAAAACATATATTTTGAAGGAGCAGAGGGAAGTGAAACCATAAACAAATTGGCAAAATCATATCGAAAATCTCCGCCTGTCAAAATCTCCGACATTGAGATAACCGGAATCAAAGACTTTTTACAAACTGGTCACTTAGATGAAGAGGAAGAAAATCTTCCACTAGAAAACTTTCTTATTATTAATTTAGAAAATGACTTTTCTGTGGCTATCAGGCCAAGTGGAACGGAACCGAAAATAAAATATTACATATTCGGTTCAGAAGCAAAAGGGTCTTTGGATCTTGTTAAATCAAAGGAGAAGGTTAACGCATTGATCGATACAATTGCCAAATGGTTAGTTGAAGATGCGGAGCAAAGAACGAAAAGTTAACCGAGTAAATTTTATATTAAACAAGCATACTTGATGGATTCTCTAGATTCTCTGCTAGAGACTTTAGAAAACTAGCTGCGACAGCCCCGTCGACGAGCCTGTGGTCACAGGTTAGTCCAAGCATCATTGTTTCTCCGGCAATGATATTTCCTTCAGGACCAATAACAGCTTTTTTTCTGCTAGCACCTACGGAGAGAATTGCTGCATTGGGTGGGTTTATAATACCATTAAAAAAATCTACTCCAAACATACCTAAGTTTGTGACTGTAAAAGTAGAGCCAATCATTTCTTCTGGCATCAACTTTTTTGTTCTTGCTTTTTCTATGAGTTCTTTAGCTTCCCCAGAAAGTGAACTGAGTGAAAGAGTGTCAGCCTTTCGAATGACTGGGGTTAATAATCCATCATCAATGGCAACTCCAAAAGCTAAATTTACATCTTTGTGGTACTTTATTTCTTCGATTTCCCATGAGGTATTAATTTGGGGATGCCATTTAATGGTTTCGGCACAAGCTTTGAGAATTAGGTCGTTAACGGTTATTTTGAGAGGTTGAGAATCTGTGTACTCCTGAATTCTAGCAAGCTTTTCATTAATCGCGGAGCGAGCTAATCGAATCGATTGGGCATTAATTTCTTTCTGTAAATAAAAATGTGGTATCGTTGTTTTGGATTCCAATAACCGTGAGGCAATCACTTTCCTCATATTAGAAACAGGAATCATTTTTTCTGATAAAATCCCAACTGAACTCTCGGAGTAACTGGCTATTGGCTGGGCAGCCGATAAGATTGTTTCGTCAGTTGACTCAACTGGCTTAACCAAATCTTTTTTTATTATTCTACCTCTAGGACCACTACCCTTGATGGTAGAGAGGGTTATATTATTCTCTAAGGCTATTTTTTTTGCAAGAGGAGATGCAAGAACTCGCTCATTATCATTTTTATTTAGAATATTTGGCTCAGCGATAATGTCTTGCAAGCTTGACTCGCTAGAAGAAACTTCAGGAGAGAGTAGCTTTTCTTCGCTGGATTCTATTTTTATTTCCTTATTTTTTTCAACGGGCGTTGTTTCATCTTTTATATTTTCAGATGGAATTAATGAAGAAATATCTTCATTTTGGTCCCCAACAATTGCCAATGGACTACCAATTGGTGCCTCGTGTCCTTCTTCCACGATGATATCGAGCAGAACACCTTCGTCGAAGTTTTCCAGTTCCATGGTTGCTTTATCTGTTTCAATCTCGGCAAGAATATCACCGTTCGAAACAGTGTCCCCTTTTGTTTTGTGCCATTTAACGACTGTTCCCACCGCCATGGTATCGCTTAATTTAGGCATTTCGATTACTTGAGCCATTTTATTTTATAGAATTAAAGGATTGTAAGAGCAGATGCTATGACACAATTGTGGTCAGGGATTTGGGCATTCTCTAAAGCTTTACTGTAAGCTTGGGGTGCATCAACTGCTGATACTCTCTTGATGGGTGCATCAAGAAAATCAAATGCTCGATCCTGAATGAGGTAAGAAATTTGAGCCCCAACCCCACAGAATGGTTTATTCTCCTCCACAAGAAGAACTCTGTTGGTTTTCTTTACAGATTGTAAAATTGTTTCCACATCAAGGGGTCGAATGGACCTTAGATCAATAACTTCAGCATTTATATTGTGCTTTTCCTCTAGCACACTGGCAGCCTCCAATGATGTGTGCACCGCTTTCCCGTGGGCTATGATGGATATATCGGCACCCTCTCGCAAAACATTTGCTTTACCCAAAGGAATTAGAAATTCATTATCTTCAGGAACATCGTCTTTCATGTTGTACAGAATCGTATTTTCCATAACGCAAACAGGATCATTGTCTCTAATAGCTGACTTTAACATGCCTTTGGCATCAGCGGGAGTAGAAGGGCAAATTACTTTTAATCCTGGGGTATTAGCAATAAAGTTTTCTGGTGTATGAGAGTGGGTAGCTCCCACATTAGTTCCACCATTTGCCGGTCCCCTGAACACAATAGGGACATTGATTAGGCCGCCTGACATATACCTAACGCTAGCAGCGTTATTAAAAATTTGGTCGAAGGCAACATAGCAAAAGCTCCAAAACATAAATTCTACAACAGGCCTCATCCCCATCATCGCAGCACCGACTGCTAACCCCGAGAAAGCTGCCTCACTTATAGGCGTATCAATTATTTTCTTAGGTCCATATTTTTCCAACATCCCCTCGGATACTTTATACGATCCTTTAAATTGAGCGACTTCTTCTCCAAGTAATATAACATTTTCATCTCGCTCAATTTCCTCAGAAAGGGCTTGGTTGAGTGCTTCTCTGTATGTAATAATAGCCATTTTTAAAGGTTGGATTTAGGGAGTTCAAAAAACATGGTGCCTTCAGATTTAGATTCGCTAGGATTATCTGTTTCCCAATAAATATGATCCATGAGTTCTGAAGGATCTGGATAAGGGCTTGCGAGAGCAAATTCAGCTGAAGCTTCGGCTTCGTCTTTAGCCTTTATGTCAATGTCCGTTATTTGTTCATCTGAAATGACACCCTCCTGGATAAGTTGATCCTTGAAGATACTAATTGGATCTTTATTCTTTTTGTACTCTTCAATCTCTTCTTTGCTTCTGTATGTCTGATCTGGATCCGCCACTGAATGACCACGATACCGATAGGTATTAATTTCTAAGACAGAAGGACGGCAATCTTTGTGTGCTTGTTCAAGAGCATTTGTGATAGTATCTCGAACTTCATAAATGTTGTGACCTTCAGTAACAGACCAGTCGATATCAAATGCTTCACCTCTTCTTGCAAGTGGTTCTCCAGCAGAGTGGCGTGATTCTGCGGTACCCATCGAATAACCATTGTTTTCAATAATATAAATAACCGGGAGGTTCCATAGAGATGCAAGGTTAAGGGATTCATAAAAAGGTCCTTGATTTGTGGCACCATCTCCCATGTAACAAAGGCACGCACCTTTTTTCCCACCCTGTTTGAGGGCAAATGCCATACCTAAGCCTAGGGGTGTCTGTCCGCCAACAATCCCATGACCGCCCCAAAAGTTTTTATCAGGTGCAAAAAAATGCATGGAGCCTCCTTTTCCTTTTGAACATCCTGTTTTTTTTCCAAATAATTCAGCCATACATTCATCCATGTCCATCCCAACAGCTAATGCATGGCCGTGATCCCTGTACGCGGTAATTATGTGATCATCTTGCCCCATAGCTGACACAGAACCAACAGCAACAGCTTCTTGTCCTATGTATAAGTGTAAAAATCCCCCAATATGTCCTTGTTGATAAGCTCGAAGGGATCTCTCTTCAAACCTTCTGATCCGAACCATTTGGGTAAGCAGATCGATTTTTGAAGATGTGCTTAAAGTAAGATTACAAGCAGATTCGGCGAAATTAACCTCTGGTTTACTAGAGGTATCATGCTTTGGTGTGCTGGTGTTAGTATCTGTGTCATTCTTATTTTTAACATCAGATTCTTCAAGGGTGGCGTCGTGATATAGTCCTTCCATAAATTTTTAAGTAAATTTTATTATCTATTTATTATGCTTTTGCTTCAATCTTAATCTTAGGATCACCGTTAACCCATTTTGCTCGTAATCCCCAAAAATTATCATTTCTCTTAAAATAGTAAGGCCAGACCAATTTGTGGTCACTGTCAGGGATATTTAGCTCGTCGATAGCGTTTTCTTCGAAAAATTCAAAATATCCCTCATCAAATTTTTTTGGTAAGTGTTCAATATTTTTCTTACTGTCGAAAAGAAACATTAACCAATGACCACTATTTTCGTAGCATTTCTCCGAAACATAACCAAATAAATGTAAATCCGTTTCTTCAAGTACCATACCAGTTTCTTCTTTTGTTTCCCTTATGGCACATTCAACTGGTGATTCTCCATCTTCCATATTCAATTTTCCTCCCGGGGGACTCCACTTTCCTTTATTTGGGGATTTCCTTCTCTTAAGCAAAAGAATTTTATTATTATGATTTCTGATGAAGAGAAGGCATGAAATGTTGAACTGCATTTGGTTTTTTGCTTGTTAAAATGTCTTATCTTAGGGAAGGATAAGAAACTATATAAAATCTTAATATATGCAAAGTCCTATGAAAATAATTTTATTCTATCTATTCTCATCCTCCATTTTTTCCTTTGGAACCTTGTTTGTATTTGGTGAAGAAGACGAATTTGCAAAACTTGATATTACAAGTGACAAACTTCCCGTCAAAAAGGAAAGCGATCAATGGCTTAGAATAACCGTTCCTTTTAAACTCGTAAACCACCCAAGGTTAGAAGCATTACAAGGAAGCAGGCCTTCAACCTTAAGCCAAGCTTTCAACCCAAAATTTATAGACGATGTAAAGGTAAAATTATGGATATGCTTTGCGAACAAATTTAAGCAGAATCTTCTTGGATCTCGTGGTAGTTTTAAAGACTCTGATTTTTATCAATATTACGACGCTGAAATTGAATATCAAACTCTTGATTTTGATCGAACTACCAAAAATGCAGTCTTTCTTTTCCCTACTATGGTAGCTGAAAGAGACGGTTTTTTAGGAGCCAAAGTAAAGCCAATAGGTTATGTGATAGAAATTTCTCATGCTGATTCTAACTTCGAACTATCTAATGCAGTATATTTTGATTACCGGGGTGCAACCAAAGAGATTTTAGAATCATTTAAATCTCAAGCCGTTTCAAAAAGTTCGGAAAACAAAGGAGTGCTCATACCAGCCCACACAATTGATGCTAGTTACCTCGCAGGAATGGGACCTGTGAAGGTGGGCGACAAAAAGTAAAGGGAACACAGCTTAAAGAAGAATAGAAATTTTATGGCAGCCAAAAATGAGCTAATTATAAATTGCGGAATATCGCATGTTTCTGCGAGCGTGTTTAGCTATGATGATAATGTACTGAATCTTAATAAGGTCGGCCTTCACACCCTCACCCATGATTATACCCAAGATTCATTATGGTTAGATTCAGTCATTGCTGGAATAAAAACTCTCTGTCTTGAGCTCAAATTGAAAGGCAATGCCCGGTTTATTTTTCCAGGTAGCTTCCTTTTAACGAAAACGATTCGAGTTCCAAAAGTAGAAAAAGACAAACAGGATAAAATTGTCGGATTTGAACTCTCTCAAAAAATGCCATTTCCTTTGGCAGACTTAATATGGGATTACCAGATCATTGATGACGATGGGGTAGAGCAAGAAATTTTAGCTTTTGCAGTGAAGCCAGAAGTCGCTGAAACTTTCTGTGAACGAATCGTACAATTGGGATTGACGCCTACCCAATTAACGCCCGCACCAATTTTAGATTATAATGCTTTGCGAGCGTCAGGAATAGGTTTAAACGATAGTGAAACCTTGGTGGTCAACATGGGGGCAAAGTCTACTAATTTGCTCTTTATAAACCCAACGGGTTTTTTAATCAGAAGTATTGCTGTAGGAGGCAATGCACTTACGCAAAACTTAGCAGATCGATTGGGTGTTCTTTTCGGAAAAGCAGAAGAACTCAAAAAGTCTTACTTCGCTGGTCACATGAATTTTTCACCAGATGACCCAAATTTGCAGAATATTGAATCTTGTGCTCAACAGTTTTTGGCACGAGCTAGTCAAGAAATTACCCGTTCTATTGTAACTTACAAACGCCTGAAAAAAGGTAAATCTCCAGAAAGGATATTTTTAGCTGGAAGAGGAGCCCTCCTTCGCCATTTGCCCGAGTATATCAGTCAAAGCCAACAATTGAGTATTGATTATTTTGATCCAACGAAAATTATTCAGATTGGATCAAGGGTCTCTACAGAGATGCAAGGATTACTTCCTTTTATGTTAAGTGAACCCGTTGGGTTAGCTAGTACAATATACATGGATGTAGGTGACAAAAAGTTTGCACCTCCATTAAACCTTTTACCGTCTTCAAAATTAACAAGCTTGGGTTTTCAAAAAAAGAAACCCTTTCTTTGTTTAGCTTGTTGTGTTTTTGCACTTTTACCCTTGCCCGGCCTTGTGAAGTCGAAAAGCCAACTACAAGAATTAGGCAAAACCCTTTCTGAGCAAAAGGAAAACACACAAAAACTTTCTCAAAACCTGACCATACTAAGTGATTTAAAAAGCAAATTTGAATTTATTGACAGACTAGCCAATGAAGTTTTCAAAAAAAATATACCTTTCACAGAAAAACAAAAGGTGTGCTGGCAAATACATAATTTGTTAAACGAATTACAGGGTACCTTGGAGCATCCAGAAATTACTGATACTTGGTTTGATAATCTTGATATAATTATCCAAGAAAAAAAGGGAAACATAAGGGGTGTCCCTGTTAGAAATAGAAATAAACCTGAAATAAAAATAGAGCTCTCAGGCCGATATTTAGTTCGGGCGACAAATGAGGAATTATCTGGAAAAGAATCGGAAAAACGCAATGCTCTTATCGATCGTAATAGCCAAAAGCAGGCGGCTTTAACTACTTATATAAATGATATTCCTATTGTGGGTAAAATTAACCGTAAGGTTTTTTCAATTGAAGGTAAGGGTGATCTCTTTGGAAAATATTTCACCCATTTTGAATACCAAGTAAGTACTAAACTATAAAGTAATGAATATAGTTAAGGATAATTTAATAATTGTAATATTTTCTGTTTTGTCAGCTTTATCTTTCGTGATTCTCTTGGCTTACAGTTCGAGTATAACTACAGAAATCAAAGAAAAAGAGGCGGAAATTAAAAGGGCCGCTAAGTTGCAGGAAGATTACCATGGAGAACTTGCAGAATTTAAAAATCTTAACAATGATTTTTCTCAAGCAAAAAGTGAATTAAATCAACTCGCGGCTCTCGAAAAGAAGCAGACTCTCTTCTGGAAAAAGATACTTAATCCAAGAGAAAATCATATGATTAAGTGGAAAAATAAGGCGGCAGAGTCTGTAAATGCTGATATAACTAGACTTTTTTCTTCTTTGAGAGCTAGGTGTCGTGCCAAAGAAATTGAATTACCTTCTGCAGCAAATAAAACGCCCACCATCAACTTTGGGTTAACCAGCAATAAACCGGAAAATAACTTTGGGTTTGGATTTTCATCTTACGATGGCTTTTGGCCGAGTTTTAATCCAGAAGAGGCAAATATTATTGGGGTACAAGCCAAAATAATTAAAGAAATTGTAGAAATTCTGACTCAATCTGTTACTGAATCCGAAAGTCTTTCATTAGTTGAAATTTTAAGGGAGTATGCTGGTGAGGTTGATCTTAAGTATATTAAAAATGATCAATTAAGTCTTGGTACTGAGCAACAACTTCTTCTTCGCACCAAAGGCAAAATTGAAAGTCTCGTTTTTAAGGTTTCAATTAAAGGTCAATCAATGCATGCCCGAACATTTATAAACCAACTAAGACCACCGTTTATGTTAAGAAATATTTCTGTGAGGAGAGAGATATTAATAGAAGAACCCCCCCAAGAGGATTTAAATTTTATACCTAACCCATTTGGAAATTCTGGCGATCAAACCCCCATTCCCAAGAGTAAAAGCAGTCCAATCGTTAAGGATGTTAATTCAGAATTTATTTTTCTCATTGAGTATGTAACGAAGGTATCAAACAACTTTGACATTTTATTTGAAAACAAAACTATTTGGGAAAACGCAGAAGAAGATTATCTGGTTGAATTTTTAACTGATTCAGGAAATTCAGATATCATAGAAGACGCCAAGTCTAAAATATTTTCAAGTGAACAAAATTAAAGACTATTACGACAAAATGCTTTTAGCATTTCTTTTGTTTTTACTAGCAAGCTTTTCCGTAGGTTCTCTCTTCAACAATAGCCAGTCTACTTTAGATAGTCCACTTTTAGCCCACTTGCCGCCTTTTGAGGTTGAAATAAATAATGGTCTTGCGGAATTGACTTTACGAAATAAGCACAACTTGATGCCTGGCAATAGAATTACGGTTGTTGAATCAAATGGTTCTGAGGTAGAGACCTATGACATCATCGAAGTTGTTCTAAAAAGAAGAGCAGAGGTTGTGATTAACCTCAAGAATGGTCAGCAAATTACTGGAAGACTCACCACTCAAGATGAACTGAAATTAAGCAACAACTGGCAAAGTCTCAGGCAACCCCTGACTGTTTATCAAAACAGAAAAAACACCAATATTCCGTTATCAACAATTGAATCGATAACGAGTGACCATAAAGTTGTATTTATCACCACCAAAGAGTTAAACCTCCAAGGTCTTCACCTATCTTATTATCAACGTAAAAATATCGAAGCTTCTAGTTATGAAATATCAGAAAGGCCTGTATGGAAACATGAGAATCTAGATGAAAATTCAACAAATTATGATCTTTTTACACCCCCTGTCATTTATCTAGTAAACGGAAAGCTGACAACCAACATACCGGAAATTTCCGTTTTTAAAGAAGAAATGGAAGAAGAGTTTGGAATGGAACTCATCAGGTTCTCCAATGAACCTTATCCCTACAGATTAGTCAGTTGGATTGGTGAAACCCCTTATTTTGAAGATATGTTAACCAAGCAGACCCCTTCATCTTCATCTAATGTTAGAAATAGGCTTGAGGTAGGAATTCCGTATAAAAAAAATCTAGACAGACAGGGAGGGCAACCATCCCTTGTCCCTTCATCTTTTGAAGAAGAAGCAAAGCAGTTGGTTATCGAAAAATTCGTCGTTCAACAATATAAGGATGATAAAACTGGTGGAATCAAAATAATTGGAAGGGCACTGGTCAAAGACTTTCAGTTAGGTGGTAAGTCATTTGAAATTAACAATCAGATGAAAGAAGTTTATGCAGGAAATATAAAAATAGAAGTTCGCATGACATTGAGTAAATTAGAAAATAAAACTTTTACTTTTACGACCTCTGACAGGGGTATATCCTTTGATTTTGGGGACAGGTTATTCACGGTGACGGAAATAGACGAAGTAAATAAAACAATATTAGTTACCAAAAAAGGACCAAAGCCAGATCAGCACATTGAAAAATTGTTAAGATTGCTTTAATATACTCCTTTTCGAGATTGACCATCAGTCTTGAATGTATGCAATAGGGAGTTTGTAAAAGTTCGACTGTTGCCCTGTTTGTTCGATGTCATATCTACATTTATATTTTGTTTACTGTTTTTTTTACCTATCGGTCTATTCCTTTGTCCTTGGTCAATCAAATTCTAATGCAGCGTCCATTCCTTACATACAAATACCAAACCAAGAAGCCCCTCCAAAGTTTCAGTCAGCCAAAAATGATGTTACAAACTACAATGTTGGTTCGGATACCAATTTGGTAACTCTTCTACAAAAAATCCGACAGCTGTTAAAGGATGGCGATCTAGAAAATGCTCAAGCACTCGCTCAATCCGCCCTTTCAAATGTCGAAAGAACCGCTCAAAATCAATTTTACCTTACGCAAATAAGGCAACAGGAAACTAAATTATATTACGAGCTTGCAACCAAAGCAATGCGAGAGAAACAGTTTTCCCTAGCAAGCCAATTTCTGGATCGGTATCGTGATAACATTGCTCTAGAATTAAACGAAAGGAAACGTAAACGCGAGATTGTGCTCAATAAAGACGGTCCAAGTGATGTATCATTGGTTGGGAAATTAGTTGAAGAATTAGATAAAGCGAAACAAGACCTTGCTGAAATCCGGGCAAAAGCCGGTTTGCCTGAAGATGATGCAAAGCCTGACCTAGACCGTCTCATGGAGCAGGAACAGGCAAAAGTAAGCTCAACGATGCGACTCAGTGAGAGACTTTTACTGAAGGCAAGAAAAGCAGGTGAAGACGGTCGCTATGAGGAAGCTGCTCAACAATTAGATGAAGCACTTTCGCTCATTCCCGAGGGCTATTCAACAATTGCGCTTATCAGTGATTTGTATAAAGCAAAACAACAGATCACATGGTATAAAATGGGGGAAGCCATGTTAAAAGGGCAAGTTGCAGAGGTGCAAGAATTGGTGATCGAATATAAGAAAATTGAGGACAGCCGAAGAGCAGCAGAAACTGAAACTTTAGGTATAGAGGCAGAAATAGATTACGATGCTGAGATTCAAAAAGCATTGGAAAAGAATCAGGAGCAAGCAAAGCAAGCCGAATATATTCTCCGGCAAGCTCGTGATAATATAAAACTAAAAAATTACGATGAAGCGGAGTCAGACCTGCTAAATATCATGAATTATCTTGAACCGAACACCCTTACTTGGCCCATAATTCTTGAAGCATCTTTGGTAAAGAATCGAATTAATTTAGCTAAAGCTGAAGACTATCGAGAGAAAAAAGATTGGGCAAAGGCAAATGAATTTATTGATGCTTTCAAATTAGGTTTTCATCAAGATAAGAATATTCAAGGAGATACTCTTTCCTTTGGAAGACCAGGGTTAAAAAAGTCAGAAGGGGGAAAGGCAGTAAAAAAGGAGCTTGGTTTGGCTGATAAGCTTGCCAAGAAAATTGAAATGGACAAACGGAATCCTTATAAGCGTGACATAACTGAATTTACTCCTTCATGGAAAGATAACCAAGCTGTGCTTGATGAACTCTTGATGAGGGCAAAGGTGCAGTTTGTAAATAATGATTTAGTTGGTGCAACTGAAACCTATCGTGCTATCGAAACTCGTTTTTCAGAAAACTATGAGGCCAAAGAAATGCTGAAAAGGATTTCAAAAATTCGCCAAGAAGAAAGTTATTTGGGTTACCTCAAAACAAGGCAGGAAATGCTTGAAGAAATTGAAAGAGAGTGGGAACGGCCAAAAGTGTTTGATCGAGTTGTCGAGGAAACCTCTGATGTTCAGGATGTTACATCAAAAGTAGAGGAAAAACTGAATCTTATCCAAGTTTCACCTACGCCTTATTTTGACTCCCCTTTGCCAGATGTAATTATGGACTTACAGAGGCTTGCCAAACAGAATGATCTAACCGAACCCGATATTACCAAAAAAGGTATACTGATGTATGCTAAGAAGCCACCTGACGAAGAAGAGTACCCTAAGGTGACAATTACTTTGATCCCTATGTCATTAGGAAATGCAATTTCTGTGATCACGGAATCGATAAGTTGGACTTATGAAATTGAACCCAATGCGATTGTTATTTCAAAAACTGGCGGCAGTATACAAGGCCGTCGATTAGAAACAGAAGAATATGAAATTACTCAAGGAACAGTTCGCAGAATGACGGGTGGATCTGGAGGAGGAGGGGGAGCTGCTGCCGATCCGTTTGCAGCAGGAGGCGGTGGAATGGGCGGTGGTGGCGATGGCGATGACCTCAAGGTAAAGGCTTATCTAGAGGCAGCTGGGATTTCTTTTGATGAAAGCAAAGGCCATCGTTTTGCTTTCGATGGTTTTCTTATCATCGTTACCCATGACCGAAGAAGTCTAGATAAGATAGAGAGAATATTGGCCCGTTTAGATAAAGATACAAGTAAGCAAGTAGAAATCGAAACCAAATTTTTAGAAGTTCAAGAAGGTGCTTTAGATGAAATAAGCTTTGATTGGCAATTCGGTTGGGGAAGTCCTTCTTACATGGTTGACCAAGCTGGTGGTCCAATTATTGACTCTCAGGGTAATCCAGTTGTTTCGTTTAGTAACATTTTAACAGGAAATACTCGTACACTTGCCCAAGCTCATAGCCCTGGAGCAAGTTCAGACAGTTCAGTAGTAATTCAAGACTCCCTAGATCCAACTTCTAATGTAACTCTTCCGGTGCCCGCTCCTGTATTGCCTGGCTTCGTTGACATTGGTGCAGGAGTTTCTCCTCTGGTAAGCTCATCTAGTAATTCATTTCAGTTTGGTGCAGGGGGGAGTACTATATTAGGCGGGAGTCAAGCAAAGCTGCTTATTAGTGCACTCAAAAGAAAACAGGGTACGGATCTTTTAAGTGCACCTAGAATCACTGTGGTGGATGGCGAAGAGGCTACGATTACGATTGCCCAAGAGTTTATTTTTCCAATTGGCTATGAAAAAGCCGAGGCCCCAACTCCCCCTGGTGGTGGAAATCTTCTTGGAGGAGGAGGAGGAGGGGCTATAACCATTGAATCAGCAACACCCCAGTTTGAAGAAGTTGGTCCAGAAGACAAACCACGTGGTTTTCGTGAAGTCGGGGTTATTTTATTTGTTCGCCCCAAGGTTGAAAAATACAATTCTATAAACCTGTTTCTTAAACCAGAAGTGACTGAGTTCGATGGTTTCGTTGAATATGGCGGACCTTCAGCTGCAATCAACGATACTAAAACAATCATTCAACCATCTGGCAACTTGATGCCTATATTTTCTACTCGAAAAGTAGAGACAACCGTTAGTATTTTTGATGGTGCAACAGTAGTGATCGGTGGGTTGACTAGGGAAGAAGTCAAAACAGTAAACGATAAAATTCCGGTTCTTGGAAATATTCCTTTATTGGGAAGGCTTTTTCAATCCTCGGCTGAAAGTTACCAAAAGCGCAATCTCCTTATATTCGTTAGTGCCAATATAGTTTCTAGGGGTGGCTCACCTGTGCGTGAGACGATCCAAAATATTAGCCCACAGTCAATTTTTAAAGATCCCGTTATCATGACGCCAACTGGTACGATCAGGCGCACGTTTAAGGGAGATGATCGTGATAATAGTTTACTTAAATAGAAAGTTTTAAATGAATTTAAATATGCAGAGACCCAGTCGGTTTATTTTTTGCATATCCGCGTGATTTGAAGTAATCTATTTGGTCTATCATAAAATTATATACTTTTGGTAGATTTTTGACATATGATTAATAGTACTAAAAATTACCTTTTAAAATTATGCGTTTTACTCGGTCTTAGAAAGTATTTTTTTCAGGCATGTGTCATTACAATATCTATTACATGTATGTTATCTATTTTGCTTCAGGAAACGCAAAAAAGAACTGAAAATGTAAAACTTGATGTAAAAAATTTTGAAGATGAGAAAGATTTGAAATCTTCACAGAATGTATTGATTTCTAGGCAAAATAAACTACCACATGGGATTACCACAAAAGTTTACAATGAAACTTTACTAGGTGAATTTGCAAACTGGTTGAAATCCTATCAAAAACTTTCATGTTTATTGGATGATAATTGTACGGAGCATGATCCTAGGCAAATAAGTCATTTTTTAAAGATGGGGGAAAAATTAGCCCGAAAAAGGAAACCAGTCTTTAAAAGTTTAATCCAAACGAATCCCCAAAAAGCTCTTTCTTTAGCCATTGATTCTAGTGTTACAGAAAATTTACCTATTTCGATCCGCTCTCACCTCGAGACTTGGGAATTTGGCAAGGGTAACCTCTCAAGCTTTTATAAATGTAAGGGCTCTGACCATTCAGAGTGTGTAAATCAAAAAAAAGTTTCACTTGAAGGAGGTATTGAATTTGAAGCTTATACCTATGGTTTAAGAAAAAATATTCATAATGTAAAAGACCTTGTTTTTTGGGGTGTGTCCATGGGGCAAGACCTCGCCCTTTCCGAATACCCCTTTTCGTCTTCAGATTTAGAAAATGGTGAATCTTTTTATTCTTTCAACGGTGAGCCATTAATTTTTGCTAACGATGCTGAAAAGTATTTTTTTGCAGAACAAGTAGTATCCGCAGAAAGACGTGCTCAGGTTCAAAAGAATTTTGTAAGTTATCCGGTCATTGCAGGAAGTAATGGGATCACGGTTAATCTGAAAAAAAGATATGACTTAGTGCTTACTCCGATGACATGGGAAAAAGCCAATGACGAGGCCGAGGCTCAAAATGGCAGGTTGGTTTGTATTAATTCTGCTGCTGAAAATAATTACATCCAGAATCTTCTTTTTAATGCTCCACCAGGCTCGGATGATAATGATCAAAATGTGACCTATGCCTGGATTGGGGCAACCGATGATGAGGATGAAAATGGCACAACATTTAACTCAGAGACCAATTCGACAACGCCGGTTGAGATCAACGCAAGCAAAGGAAGTTGGAAGTGGTTAAACGGAGATACAGTAGCCGACGGATATTCCAATTGGAAGGCTACTGAAATTTCTAATGGGGGAGAACCTAACAGCACCAATGAATCCTATGCGGTGATGGATAAGATAGATGCTGGTTGGGCTGCCATTGCAAAAGACGGCTATGAGCTTCCATTCATCATTGAATACGATGATGGTGGAACAACTGAAAATAACTTTCGAACGATTAATGGGTTTAGGAAAGTGCTTGTCGTTCCCGCAAGGTTCAGGGATGAGGGTTATTCAGCGAGTGGAGATTCAGCTCCTCTAGTGGACCGTGATGGAAATGTTTTGTATCCTGAATTTCAGCAAAATAGTTATGAACCTATTTCGCATACTGAACTCAAGGAAACTATGGATCAGGTAAAAGAATACTTCCTTCGAAACAGTGACAGTACCTTTCAGCTTGAAGCGGTGATTACACCCACTGTAACCATGAATTACGATAAGTTCATTAGGGGTAGAATCACGGATGGCGATTCATCGGGTAATCTTTATGACAGTAGTGGTAAATATTTTTCAATATTTGATGAGGTTGAATATGAAGATGAATTGTCCATCCTTAGTGAAAATGCATTGGCAGTCGCTGCTTCGCTCAGCGATGAATGGGATTTTTATGGACCTGCATTTAATGGGGTCGCTGCGGTGATTGTCCAAGCTGGAGGTGCGGGCCAAGGTTTTCTTTCTCCGCCAGCTATTCAATTTAAAGGAGGTAATATTGACTCTGAAACTGGTTTACCTGACCCAAACTTTGTTCCCGCAAAAGCTGAAGCTGTTGTAGGATCATCCGGAAAAATAGAGGCGATAAAGATTTTGGATTCCGGTGCTTTTTATCACAGCAGCCCCAAGATATTAATAGATGGAGTTGAAAGTACAGAGATGGCACCTATTGTTTCTAGAGTGGCAGTTTCATGGGTGGTAGTCACAAGTTACTCCAACCCAGCTGGTGCTATTGGATTGGGCTACCTAGGAGAAGCCGGTTCCCATGCACAGGCACCTCCGCAAAATGATATGTTTGCTGAAACGGTAGCTCATGAATTGGGTCACAACTTCAATCTTCATCATGCAAACACTTACACCTCTCATAGCGAGCGGCCTAATAGTGATGAAGGAGTTACTAATTCCTACGCCAATCCCTATTCTATCATGGGAAACTTGGCTCCCATATCTGCTGGTGAGCTAAATATACCCTCCAAGGTATCGATGAAACAAAATAGAGGCTTTGGTTTTAATCTTGGACAATCTGCAGGAAATGATATCGCAGGGCTTATTTTTACCCAGGCTGATCTAAATGCCACTGAGTTAAAAGAAACAGATGAAACCTTACCAGCTAACACTTTCAGGTTATACAGGCATGACTATGAACACGGGCCCTACTCTTTAAAACTGGGTGAATTTAACCTTACATTTCCTAGTGGTAGTTCCAATAAAGAAACCTTGAGTGAGATTTATTATGAGGGAAACTTTTCTATCAGGATTAATGGTTGTGGCGATGGTGCGGAAGCAAGTTTGGATTTTACTTCAACTCCATCTTTTTGGATTACCAAGGGGGGAAGAGGCTATGCAGAAGAACCTAAAATTGAGGTTTTAGATGATGCCAACCAAATCCTTATGGTGATTGACCCTACATGGATACAGAGGCCGACTGGAACCGGTTCCTACACTCAGGTGGAGCTTAGAGATCTGAGCCCCCGAAGCCCAAGAGGGCTAAGGGGCATGGAGTTGCCCGCATCCATTTTATCTCCCCGTGGTAAACTGGAGCCAGATCTTTATGAACTGGATAGTGCATTAACTTCTTATTGGATTTCCTATCGGAGGAAAGCGACAGAATATGGCCTTACGATTATCAATGGACACTTTATAGCTCAAATCGGCCAGGATTTCCCAAATTTTCAAGTCGAGCAGAACCTCCTGGATATGACCCTTAACACACCGGGTGATTTTTCAGATTGCTTTCTTTTACCAGGGCACACTTTTTCTGATTATGATTCAGGCGTTCACATAACTCCAATAGGGAAGGGGGGAACGCCACCGATGGAATATTTAAATGTAGCAGTTAATTTTGAAACGGCTTTGGATCGAAATTCGACGGTTCCCGATTTTTCCATTAAAACCAGCACGCGAACCCCTGATATTGGGGAGATTGTAGAAATCTCAGTGGTTCTTGATTTGGACGACAACAAATCAATGAAAGATTATGGTTTTGGGTGGTTTACAAACGAAGAAATTGAATCGAATCCCTCCGTCTTAAACAAACCGAGTATTACCAAGGTCTTTGAAAAAGCAGGGCACCACATCGTAAGAGCCGTGGTATCTAATCTGAAAGGGGGCATTTCGTCGAAAAATATAGTCTTCACTGTCGGCGACTACCAAAACTCAAATAAATCTTCGATATCAGGGGTTGTACGCTCGGATAAGCAATTTGTACAGGGGGCTCGGGTTCTTGTCTCGCCCGCAAAAGTTATTGAGCATGAAGTGAGTATTTCAGGAAATGAAAGGGACTGGTTTTTACCTTCAGGTGAAAACAATCCATTGAGTTATGTAATTGATGGAGTAAAAGCCCCCAAATTGACGGTAAGGAAAGGGGAGGTTCATAGGTTTAACTTTGATAATACAGCCCAAAAGTATGCCTTAGCGTTTTATGATCACCCTCAACATGAAGCATCCCGGATTAAGTTGGACATGCTGGTCACACCGATTGTGGACAACCGGGGCTCGGGCTATATAGGAAGTCCCGATGTAAATGTCTCTGGAGGAAGTGCTTTTGCCAATTACTTAAGTCATGAAGTTGGAACCATTGAGGATTTTCAAAAAGGGTTAATCGGTGATCCTGATAATTTACTCTTAGTCTCGAGGCCGGGAGCGAAATCTTTGTTGCAGGATACAAATGTGACAGCAATAAATATTCACCCCACGACCCAGGATGACTCTGGCCTATATATTCAATATGGAGGTCGTGGTCATGATCGCGATAATTTACCGAATCTTTCTATCTTTCGCTCCAGCTTATGGGAGGATTATATCAATGAACCCAATGCCAGTGCCATTCCATATGTCGATGGGGTCGGCACCATTTCCCCGTGTATGTCTTATGCCTTTCTTGGTAATGCCTGGCAAACCCGTTCCGCATCCGAACCCCTTCCCGAAGTGGTGGTCTGGGGGACGGGCCAGGACGCTAATGTAACGGTCACGCCCAATGCGGTTGGCCCTGATTCCAAAAAGGTTTACAAGGAGATAACGATACATGACCAGGGTGCAGGTTATGAACCCAACTCAACCATGGCGGTCCTTCATTATCCTTTGCAACCTTTGGCGAGATGGACATTTGACCGGCATGAATCATTATTTGATGACAGGGATAATGCACGCTATCAGGCATCCCCTGCTTGGAATCGAGAAATTCTTGAAAACCTTGCCCATTATTGGGACCTCGATGAAGAAAGCGGAACAACCCTGGATGATAAACCACTTTCGGGGGATGGTGAAGATATTGATATCACTGCGGACTTGGGCATGACTGGTATTGAAAATAATACTTCCTGGGGAGTAATGGGGAGAGCGTTAGATTTGGAATTAGGAGGAGGGTCAAAATTAATATTTGAGGAAGCTTCCTCTGATTCGAATTTTACTCTTTCGTTCTGGATCAAGCCCAATAATAGTGATCATAGCTTTGACTTAGGTGGAGAAAGCTCCTTGTTGTCTTTTAATTTTACAGATCAAAATTTTACTTTTGATGACCAGCTTCTTTCCAGAAAATCGGATGATCAAGGTTGGAGTCATATAGCGATTGTTTATGATGGTGATGGCGAAGGAAAATTTTACTTAGATGGCCAGTCTGTTGCTTTTCAGAAAGACCTTTTTGTTGGCACTCTTGAGAGTACAGACTTCAACGGGTCCATTGATGAAGTTCGAGTGTATACCGAGGCTCTTTCAGATGGGAAAGTGAAGTATTTAGCTGGGCGCACTTTTCTTGATATTTCAGGTAATAAATATCATGCCTCGGGAGTGGGCCCGGACTTCCCATTTGATAGTCCAGGGGAGGGAGACTCAATTGGTGGTAGCTCCACAGAGAATCCAGGGAATGGTCCAGAAGGTGATTACCCTGGTTATTTAGGAGACAGTTTTGCAGGCGAAGGGCACGGTCACTCCGTTTATTGGGATGACAACGACAGTTACCTAGATTTAAGTATTAATGCCCGGGAATTTGCTGGTTACTCTCAAGGCTCCATAAGTTTTTGGGTTAGATCAAGCGGTAGGGACGAATCGGGAGAAGCGGACCTTACGGTATTTTCAGCCACCAATACTGATGACAATGCATCGTATCTCAAGGTGATGATACGGGATAATGGATACCCACAGTTTGAGGTTTTTAACGATGGGCAGGAGGTTTCAAAATTTTATGCCCTTCAAGAGGTAACCCATGGTTTACTGGATCCCACTGCTGATGACTGGCACCATATTGTATTGGTGGTGGGTGATACAACCTCGGCGTTCTGGGTGGATGGAGAACTGGCGGAAACCAAAACCTATGATGCTGCAAGTTCGGGCGATCAGCGTGCCTTTTTTGCGGATGTTGAAAATATGAATTTCATGGCTATTGGAAGAATGGAAACCAGTGAGGCCAATGCAACTTCCACATTTCGGGGATCTATTGATGACTTCACTATTTATGACAGACCTTTAACGGCCTCTGAAATCTCCTATTTGTATGATTTAAAACTTGGCAGGGAGCAAATCCCAAGACTGGAAGCTGTTGTAGATGCTGTCGGAACCATAAAAATTGATCAGGGAGGGCACGGGTACAAGGAAACCCCAGATGTTGTCTTTTCATTTGGGCAGGAGGGGAATGTAACAGATGATCTTGATCCTTTTGATAATGCCGAGACCCCAAATCATGGAAAATTGGCCTATGATTCTGGCAGTGCCGTGATTATGTCGTACTACAAGGTTCGCCCGGATTCCGACACAACTTGGCGCAATGGATTTGATAACACCGGATGGAGAGTTTATGGACAAGCCTTTGCGGTTGCGGAACTCAATGCATCAAAACTTGATCGCATTCTTTGGACCAAAGAAATGGAGACCATGACGACATTTAGCCTTCCCGATGATCGCAATGTATCCCGGCTTTCCTTAGAATATGTTAAAATAGATTCAAGCGGTAATTATGCTGCCCCTGATGGTCTCTTTGGTTATGTAAAACCACCGGATTTAATTGTCGATCCTCCGATTACAGGTGAAGAATCAACCGCCTTCTCTCTTTTCTTTTTAGACAAAAATACATCGGCTCGGATTGTCAATTCAGGCCAAGGGTTTGGAGACGGGGGTTTTACTGAAGCTGCGGTCCGCATAAGCGGGAAAGGCTTTAGGCCAACTCAGGTTGAGCGTACTTTAACGCAAGACTCATGGGGGGACCTTGATAACCTCGATATAACCATAAGTGGAAAAGAAGAAAAAATAAAAGATTCCCTCGTTGAGATTGATACCGTTTTCGGAGATTTAGAACATGCTTTCAGAACGACAACGAAGTTAAAAATAGAGGGCAATTTCTCCTATACTTCCACTAACCCAAATTTCGACCTGAACGATACAATGATTGGCAATACAAGTACTCAGTTTACTAAACAGGTACGAGTTGGGGATATTTTTTATTTAGGTAACGCAACCGCTATATCAGATCAAAAGTATCTAATTTTTGAAGTTATTGACGACGACAATTTTACTTTTAAGAAATATAACGATGTGTCTGGCACTTTTGAAATTGTCGGACTCGAAGGGGATGCTATTACTTTTTTTGATCCTGACAAAGACATGATATTGGATGCAGACATATTTGTCGTTTCATCCAATGGCCCCCAGGGAGAGCATGTATTTTATGACTGGGAAAGTGATCGTAATGCCACGGGTGAGCCTCGTACCGATGATTCGCATACAGAATTTAATAAAACCATATCCCATGTGGTTTTGGATAACCCAGGATATGGGTACTCCATGCCCATTGAAATTTTGGTTTTTGGTGGCTATCCAAAACGGGAAACCTTGCTTGAACATATGGATGAAAATGGCAGCAGGTGGGATTTTAGACCTGCCGTCTTAGAATTGAATGCATCTGCGGTTGATAGTAATGGCACACTGGGTGAAACTGCCATCGTGGTAGTCGATGGAGGCAAGGGCTATAAATTTATTACTAATGGTGCAGGTGACATGGCTTATTTTCCTGCTATCCAAATATCAGGGGGTGGAGGAAATGGGGCGGTTGCTTTTATTACTGAGTTTGATGAGGATGAAGGCAATATTTCAAAAATTGAAGTATTTGCTGGTGGTCGAAGTTATTTTAATACCAACTCAACCAATATACCGAAGGCTGCTTTATCTCATACAACTCCACTGATTGCCGACGAAGAAGATGCAAATTTTACAGTTCGCTTGGGTGGCTTTTGGGATGAAATCCCACCGTGCGATAAATGCACCGATGGAAAACATGCGGTCCGAGGGCAACTTGATAAACCATCGCACTCCCACCCATGGGTTGAAATATGGGACCGTGCCCGAACCGAGGAAGCGATTGATAGCAATGAGGACCGTGCTCATGCCGTTGCTAAAATAAGAGATGGAAAAATCGAAAAAATTATCGTAACTGAGAGTGGTCGGGGATACCGGGACCCGGTTGCTTATTTGAGAGGGGTTGCCCCCAAGCACCATGTGTATTATCCGTATGATGATATAATTAACCGGGTGTGGCGCTGTACCAACATAAGAGAGACCATAAACGGCCAGCTGGTTGAATGTGGCCATATTGAAAGATCCTCCTATCCACCAGAAAATTGCCCCGGTGAAGTGGATGAAAGTTTTTTAGTAGATGAAGAAACAACTTCCCAAAAGGTAGCTGCCTGGGAGAACAGGCATGTAAAATTAGCCAAACATTTGTGTGAGGCTGATGGAAACATATCTGTTTTTCATGATCAGATTTTTGACCTACGGTCTGATTACAATGCGACGGCTCACATGTCTGTAAATTTCAAGAGTCGAAAATGCGGAGGTACCAAGGTTAATTTTGCCCTTGTGAATGATTATGCCCGTTTTCCGTATGAAGACTGGGAAGCTTTTGATGCCAAATTTACATTGCTTGTAAGGAATGGAGAAATTCAGGAAATAGTGGTGGATGACGGAGGTGATATGTATACGGCTAATGAACTGGATTTAACTGGTTCGGGCACAGGAGTGGACGCCATCCCAATCTTTGATGAAGACGGGAAAATGGTGCGGGTTATTTTTGATGACCCTGAGCTTAAAAATCTGGAATATGACCAAATTTTCAGACCGCAGGGTGCGGGGCAGGGCTTTCAGGAAAGACCTTGGTCATGGGATCATTCTTATGAGACAACATTTGGTGTCAGGGAGGTTCATAATGTGCTATCCATTTCTTCGGAGTTGGTGCTGCTTACCAAAGATGTAACTGGTTTGGATGAAGACTGGCTATTTGGCTCTCCTACCCATGCTGACTTTCTGGGCGATCGAATTGTTGATGTAGAGGTTAGATCTTTTGGAAAGTTTAGCCAAAGCCGGGATATTGATAGTTTAACGTTTGATTTTAATGGCTCTCACCGACCTGACTCAAATGATGGTCAGGTGGGTTTTGTGCAGGCAAGCGCCACACCTTTTACAACTACTCGGTTAACGAAAATACAATTGGATCAAAATGGTACTTATTTTGATACCAGTGCAAAGGATGCTGAGGATCATCGCTGGAGGAGTTTATTTGATGAACAACCATCGTTGAACCTTATTAATACTTATCATGATTCTTATGATGCTACTGCAGAAGTAATAATTGGGAATCAACACCTTCTAAATATGATGGATTCCAATAAAAGTTCTCTTTTCAGATTAAACGGAGCGAATGAATTTGATGCCACCGGTGAGGTTGATTACATAGACTTATATATCGATGAGCGTTTTCCATCGAAACTGTATTACGGTTTCGGTGCAGGTATGGAACACCTTCCCGCAATGGGAGCCGAGATTATAGTAACTGATGGGCTACCGGGAATGAATTGGGCGGAGAATGAACCAGCTGAAAGGAATATGACTGCCTACACCGACCAGTCCGGTTATTACATGATCCCAGATTTAGAGCCAGGTCTTTATAATGTTGCCGTTTTTATGGAAGATATGCTGTTCCAGGAATCGACCTTCAGGCCAAGTGCGGATCCAACAAAAGTAAGCCAAGTGTTATATGTTCCCGGAATGCCAGACTTAATCCTGGAGACGGATAACCGAGGAATTGGCAGAAGTACTCTTGTCTGGTCTGCCCAGGCTCGCTCCTTGGCCAAACCCTCGAGGTCCGTGACCGCAAGTCAGGAGTACCAGGAGGAACTGAAAATGATTCAAGGGATTGGGGCAGGCTTTCAAAATGGAGAAAGGCCGCAGATTATAATCAACCCATTCCCAGGCAATACCAGCTCTGCGGTTCCAAATTTAACAGTTGTTGGGCAATTAGACGGTTCCCTAACCCTTACGATTGTCGATGATGAAAACACCACAAGCTTTAATCCAAATGATCGCTTCACCGTTACTTATTCTTCATCCGCCAGCGGGATAGACTTCTTCGAAGATTTCATGCATTCCTCCTCAGAAACCTCGTCATGGCAGGGAACCTTGGATTCTTTAGATTCTACGACTGGTGGACTTTTTTACATCGTACCCAATGATGGAAACGGTACGAATTTTGTTGAAGTGCCAATCAATATACAAGGGGTAGGGGAGGCAAACTTTACCTTTACAGCCATTGGGTTTGATGCCACCGGTACACCTTTTGAGACCAATAACACAAACTGGAGTTTCAGCTTAGATTACAGTGATGTAAACCAAAGCAATGTGGCTACTCTTAGTAATAAAACCGGAAGTTTCACGGATTTAAACTTATTTTCTACCCTGAAAAGAGGAAGAGTGGAAGAGGTGCAGATTCTTGGAAGAGGCTTCAATTATCAAAATGATTACCGGGTTTCATTAAGTGGTGGTGGTGTCGACTTCAATGCAAGTATATTGGTTGGCAGTTATGGCGAAATATTGGATGTAAACATTACGAACCCAGGATCAGGGTATAATGAAAATGCGGAGTTTATCATTCATGACCCAAAAGGCCAAGGTAGTGGGGCAGCCCTGAAGCTAATTCTTGGTGGGGGCACATTAACCCTCGAAGCAAATATTACAAAAGATGGAGTTGTTTATAGTGCGAGCACTTTGGTGCGAGCATCTCCAAGAAATGAATTGTCCCCTAAAGAAAAATGGTTGGATTTGTATACCGGTTCTTTTACTGACCAGAATAATAGCTGGTGGGCAAGTGACTTGGATAATGACGGCTTAAGCAATGTGGATGAATATCAATTAGGAACGCACCCATTTTTATCCGATACCGATATGGATGGTTTAAATGACGGCAATGAAACCATGGTAACTTTTACAAATCCGTTACTTTGGGATACAGATGGGGACGGAATTGATGACCGAAATGAAACCGAAGATCAAAACACAAACCCTCTTCTCGCCGACTCCGACTTTGACGGGTTAAGCGATCGATATGAGTTGGTCATGGGGCTTAACCCAAACTCTTCGGATCCCACAGTTTCTTTATCAGGTATAATTTTTAATCCACAACATTTAGACTTTCCGCTCTATTTAAAACATGAAGCAAATATTACCCAAGATGCGGCGAAAGCCAGCTTTACAAATATAGATGAAATTAATGACTATAACCATACAAAGCCATATGCCTTCAATTTTCCCCATTTACAGGTAAATCAGTATCACAGAATAACAGCCTTTCTAGATACGGATGGAAACGCTACTCATTCAAAGGGAGAACCCATGGAATTATGGTCGGGATACCTGACCCAAAATATTTTCAGTGCCAACCTTTACCTTAAAGATTCTCCTCCAACGATAGGTTTTAATAATAATTTTAGCTCTGAAGTCTCCATACCTGATGGCTTAGGATCTTATGAATTTGCTCACAATGTGGTTGCCCTGGATGTGTTAGATGGTGAATGGGATCCTGCAAATCCAAGTAACTTAATTATTCGATTTGAAGGTTCCCTGTCACCCCGGTTAGTTAACTTTAACGGAACCCTGTCCTCGAATTATTTAGAAGCCAATCAAACCATTCCCTTGGGTTCATATACTCTTAGCTATCAAGCATTCGACTCTTCTGGTGAGAAATCTTCCATCATATCGCAAACCATAATTGTTGAGGACATATACGGTCCAACCATCACCTTGTTTAGCCCCGTTTTTAAGCATGATGTTTATGAAGAATGGATAGAGCCAGGGTATAATATACAGGACAACAGAGATGCCAATGATACTGTAACGGTTTCAATTATTGGCAGTCCTAATATAAACTTGGTCGGAACTTACCCTGTTACATACAGAGCGGTTGATTCTTCTGGCAATATTTCTGAGACGACTAGGACAGTAAATGTAGTAGACAGTGAAACGCCCACCATTAATATTTCTGAAAATCCACTTATCTTGACCATAGGCCAGGAGTTTTTGCTGCCAATCTACAGTGCCAATGATAATTACGATGGTGATCTAACCGATGATGTAAACCTAAGTGGTATTGAAAATATAGATGTAAATGCCGAGGGTGATTACAGCGTTGCATTGGAAGTGACGGATAAATCTGGAAACCAAGCGAGTGAAACCCTGGTCGTTCGAATTTCTCCACCTGCTTTTACTTTAAGTGGTAATGCAATTGATGGATATTTGGTTGGTGCTAATGTAATTTTTGACTGCGATAATGATGGTATTTCTGACCTTTCTATACCTTCAACTACCGACCAAAACGGCAAGTATAGCCTCAAGATCACCGAAGAAGAGTTTGTAAGATTTGATGAAAATAATAACAGCATTCTCGATTCAAGCGAAGGTAGAATCATTGTTTCAGGCGGTGTGGATGGTTCCACCGGAGCGGTATTCCTAGGAAGTTTTTCTGCAGATGCGAATGCTTCGGTTGTGACGCCTTTAACAACGCTCATTTCAAGTATGATTGATTTGGGCCTCCCGAAAAGCGAATCTCTAGAAAAATTGAATGAAATTTTAGAACTAAATGTTTCAGATATTACCGCATACGATCCCCTCAAAGAAGCAGTACTAGAAGACGAAAATGCTGGAAAAATGCTACTTGAAAACGCTAGGGTTGCTAATTTGTTTAAGCAAACTGAGGTATTCTTAGAGTATAAATTAGGATCGGACTACAAACGGGGAAGCTCGAGCTTAAACCTAAGTAGAGAGATTGCTTTCGGCCTCAACCAAGATTCGCCAATATATATATTAGATGAGCCTCAGCAATTGGAAGATATGCTGAAAACTTTGATAGAAGAAGAAATAGATAGTACTTTGCTGAGTTCAGATGAAGCGGAAGCTTTTATTGATATTTTAGAGAAAACCGATGCCTTACACCAAAGCCTAAAAAGCCAATCCTTGGAATCCAGCAAATTGCTTAGTGAATTAACCAAACAACAGTTGGTGGTCGAACAGGAAGTAATTTCTGTTTACCAAGAGTTGGCAACTGCAGTTGGTAGTGTTACTTCGTTAGCGGGAACGCTCACAACGGATTCACTCTTGCAAAGTAGTAGTTTATTGAACGATCTAAACCTTTTCGCCCCGCAAGCCGATGACTTTAAATTTATTTTCCGCAAAGCTGATGGTTTACATAATCAAGTAGTGCAAAATTTTCCTTCGGTTGACTATGATGGAGATCCTGTGGAAATTGAAATAATTTCTGGTAATGTTGACACAGATGGGGATGGAATTTCCTTTCTATCTCTATCAACAGGAAATCTCGTTGTTGAGGATGCTGATGAACTCTCAAACTTGATGGGTCAGAAATTTTCACTTACTTTTTCTTTGTCCGATGGGCGCGGAAAGTCGAGTGAGACCCAAGGTGCAATTTGGATTGATAATGGGCTAACCTTTGCAAGTGATACGAACTTGGAAAACATGTGGGTTTCTTCAGACTGGTTTGGCTCGTTCTATTCCACAGGAAGTTCCTGGGTTTATCATTCTCAACTCGGTTGGCTTTATGTGTATGCAGATGATGCCCATGGTTATTGGTTTTGGGATGCTGTATACAGTAACTGGTGGTGGAGTAATCCAGATGTGTTTCCTTATTTTATAGAACAAGGTGACTCCCAGAAATGGAAATATTTTGATCTTGGTCAAAATCCCCCTAAAGTTTATGATTTTAATACTAACCAATGGTTAACCCGCCCATGATTAAGTTGTGTAAATGGCTTCTATTCTCTGTCTTAAGTTTCTTTTGCTTGAGCCAAAAAGCGAGTGCTCAGGTTACAGATTTGTCTGTCGAATTTACCGGTACCCAACCCGCTGAGGTATTAGTCGGTTCAGCTTTTGCCATAACGGGTCGAGTTTTTCATGTAGACGCAAATTCAACCAATGTTCCAGGCGGTGAGACGGTTATTGCAACCGTAGAATTGAAAGACCCGGATGGTCAAATAATCAGTACTCACATCCAAACTTGGGACGGCTTTACTTCTGCTACACCAAACCCAGAGCTCGATAATGATGATGTAACGACTGCACGGCAGGTCATCTTTTTTATGCCTTGGTATCAGGCCCAAAAATGGACTGAAACCGCACTTTGGTCTGTGACGATACGGGTTCAGGGTGCGGCTCTTGAGAACAACCCGTTAAATAACCAAGTTACCCACACTTTTTCTTTAGTGATCCCAAACCTACAAGTAACTGCAGTAAGTACACAATCTGACGATTATTTACCTGGATCTGACATTTATCCAGTGGTGGTGGTACGCAATGATGCAGCAGTCAGAACCCAAGAGGGTGTATTTTTCCCATTGGTTGTGAGATTATTAGAAAATGGAATCATTGTTGATCAAGAGAGCGTGACCTTGCCTTCGACCCCACTAGGTTTAACGCCTTCTTTAGAAGCAGAAACAGATACCCCCCAAATAACCATGCCACCCCTTCGTCTTCCCGGTGATGCAAATCCTGATTCTGCTTGGTCAATTGAGGCTGTGGTTGACCCTGCATTTGCCGCAGGTGATCAAATCATCCATGAAACAGTCGAGGACGCCGAAGGGTCTGATAACCGAATGGAAATTCCGGTGATAGTCGATCCCGGAGTGGTCACGCTCGCTGTCGAACAGGATAGTTTTTATGGAGACACGGGTACTTACAGAGGTCTTGATCCAGTTCGTATCAGTTTTACGATTCGCCATACCGGCACTTCTTTGCTTACCGGTGATTTTACTGCCAGAGTCCTGCTATCAGAGGATGATAGTTTCATGGGTAGTGAGGATTTTGTTCTTAGAGAGTTTGATGTTGGTGAAAATGGTCTTGGAGCAAACTTGAGACCCAATGAAACTATTCATTTGGATTGGATACAGCAATTGCCGGATAATTTAGAGGGCGATTATTATTTGGGTGTAACGATTGCCAATCAAGATTTTCCATTAGATAATACACCGGTCATTACCCTTGTTTCAGAAAACAGTGGAATAACAAACTTGGTAACCGAATCTGCAAGAATGTCGGAAAGACCTCATGCAAGTAGAGATGGTAGGTTGGTTGTGTACGAACAAACGGATCAAAATGGTGTGCAACAAATCTTCTATCAAGATCTTGTTGTGGGTGGTCCTTCCACTCTCATATCTAGTTCTTTTTTAAATCCAAATATCGGGGGTAACGGAGATAGTCTTCGTCCTAGAATAAGTGGAGATGGTACCACAATCGTATTCCACTCGAAAGCTTATGATCTTATCCCTGGCGATGGTAATGATCATGAAGACATTTTTCTTTATAAAATTTACAACCAACAGATCATAAGAGCTGAGGGCTTGGGTGGAACTGAGCCAAATGAAGGAAGTTTTTACCCTGATATTAACAGAGACGGAAACTTCGTTGTTTTTGAGTCAGACGCAACAAATTTAAGCACAAATGGAAATAGCAGCACTGGGCGACAGGTCTTTTTATGGGATCTCACCAACCCATTGGATCCTCAGATCAAATCCTTGACGCAAGGTAATAAAGCGAGCAAAACCCCGAAGATAGACGACAATGCGTCGAATGTCGTCTTTGTTTCGGATGCTACAGATTTATCAGACCAAAATTTTACCAATGATGTTGATACCAACGGGGAAACTGATGTTTTCTTGCTCCGATTGGAAGACAATTACCTTGCTCGAGTAAACCGGCCAAGCGATTCATTTCTTGGTTTATTTGCCAGTAATATAGAAGCAATGGGTGGTCCATCTGATCAGGTTGAAATAAGTGGAGATGGGGAAACCATTGTTTTTCGCTCGGAAGCCACAAACTTACTTTTACTTAAAGGAATTTCCAGCATCCGAGTCGACCGTGGTGGTGTGGGTTATTTTGGTAACCCGTCCATTGTAGTCACAGATTCGAATGGCACCGGCAGCGGGGCAATTCTTTCCCTTTCAAACGGGATTAATAGTTACGGTCAAATCCAATCATCTGGAGTGAGGATCGTAAACCCCGGGATCAATTATGTTGACCCCATCGTTTCTGTCATTCCTGATCCAAATTTTCCAGCTCCTAGAGATACCGCGGTGATTACAGCTTTTATTTCTCACCCCGAAGGAGATATTTACAGGGTCAAGACAACAGATGTGTTGCTTTCACAGACAAACATCCCTCTCAATCGTGTGAGTGAAAAAAATGAGGTTGGCGGAAATATGCCAAGTCGGGAGCCTTCAATCAGTGAAGATGGAAGAACTATTGTGTATGCCACAAAATCCTCAAACTTTTTAGATAGTAATGTGACCCGGTCGGATGGAAGGGTGTATTTCTCAAACCCTACGGAACAGGCGACCGCTACCGCCATTTTAGTTGGTGGTATAGGAGAAATAGAAATTCAAAACCCCGGACTAGGGTACCAAAATGGTTTTCTGAAAATTGAGGATTTTTCCGGAAACGGAAGTGGTGCGATCGCTTCTTACCAAGTGGATACTTTGGGTAGAATTTCATCGATCCTTATGGTATCAGAAGGTGAGAACTACGACCTCGATACTACCACTGTCAGTGTGGATAACCCTCGGGGTGGTACAAGTTTTGAAGCTGGTTTAATTCGTTTTGAGCAGGTGGCAGGTAGTATTGCCGATCGTACGGGAGGAGCTTTGGTTCATCGGGTTGAAATGGTAAACAATGGAGCAGGGTATCAAGAAGCGGTAGCTACTGCCCGTGGCCTTGACTCTTTAATTTCTATACAAGGGGATGGTGTTGATATTGATCAAGATGGCTATCCTGATGCAAAAATTGACCAGACCAAAATCCATATTGGTTCTCGAGGTGAAGTTTTCCTTGAACAATCTTTTGGTATAGAGATTTTATCCACCGCAAGTCTTGCAAATACAACCCTAACCATTGCGGATACAAACCGAACCATTGAGGTTGATTTTGCCATTAATGCCACAACCGCGCTTACCACTGTGGGGTATACAGCGGGTGATTCACTCACCGATATTCGAGATCGCATTACAAATATTATTAGAACCCAGTGGGCATTCCCGCAATCTCTACTATCTGGTCCACAAATCGAAAATAATGCTAGCGGGAGCACATCATTTACTTTTTCTGCATTAACAGGGAAATTTACCACCAATAACCCCTCTTCTGTCTTAATCACTCCTAGAAGTAATATGCTTTTTAGTGGTTCCGGTTTTACCCGAGCAACACCAGTGATTGCCCCAGCACCCTCCATATTTGGTTTCTCTGAAGTTTTAACTTCGAGTAACATAAACTCAACCGGAAGCAATCGACCTTCCTTAATAGTCCCTGCCGACAATGAAACGGACGACATTTACCTCTTCGATCTTGACACCAATGAGAGTGAAAGAGTCAGTTTGAGCAGTTTTGGCTTTCCGGTGAACTACCTACCAAGTATGGCTTCGACTATGCCGAGTAATCGGTTTCCGATTATTAGTGGAGATGGTAGGCATATTTTCTTTAGTAGCGATGCAGAGGGGCAAGCAGGTTTAGCTTTTACTACTTCAAATCAAAACTCATTGGATGGAAATAATGTAAGAGATATTTATCATCGAAACCGACAACTCAGTAAGCTTGCCAATAGTCTGACAGATGTTCAAATTCTTTTTCCTTCTTCGGAGCTTAATTTTTCTTTTGGCTCCAGTGCAACGATACCCGTTGTGGTCGATGTAAAAGAAAATATTTCTGCGGTCTCTTTCATGGGAATCTTTGTGGATAATGACTTCGTGGGTTATATGTCATCTTTTAGTGTAGGAAATACTTTAAATACCGGTAGGTACACCTACTTATTAAATAATTCCAATTTTTATAACTCTCAGGTAACGGGCCAAGGAACGCATGAAATTTCAGTACTAGCATTTGATCGAAGGTCCAATGTCGTAGGATCATCTTCTACAATAATAACCATGAATAATTTTGAAGGATCACTAAACCCGACGGTTGAAATGGTGGACCCAGTTTTTGATAGTATTACTTCCACCTCGACCATTCCCCTGCTCGCTAAAGGCAGTGATGCCGATGGTAATTTCATTGGAGTTCAATTCTATGTTAATGGAAAACCTGAAGGTAAAAAACTATTTCGGGCATCATCAGAATCCCCTGAAGCAACAAATTACACCCTCCAGTGGTCTCCTCAACAACCGGGAAATTTTAGCTTTTTTGCCCTCGGTTGGGACAACAGTGGTAATTATGTAAGTTCAGCTATTTACAATATCTCTTCCACAACAGGCTCAGATCCACCTGCAGTAGAAATTACCAAACCATTTAAGACAATCGATTTGAATAGTAGCTTTATTGTTTTGGATTCAACCACAGGATCAATTATTGATGTAAATTTAACTGAACCCATAGGAAGTGGCTATTTCACAATGCCTAATGTAAGCGTTACGGGTCTGGGTGCTGGTGCCAAAATAACTCCCATTGTAGACTGGAATGTTAGTTCACTAGATTATGGTAAAGTTACAAAATTAACCGTGGCGAGTTCTGGGCAGGGTTATGATCTCCTTGATACTTCCATTCGAGTTACCCCAGTGGTTCAAAGCACTAAGCTTGGAGAGGAAGCCAGCATCAGTACCTATTATGAACTCAATGCTTCAGGGGATCTACAATCTACGCGCTATTACATAGGAACCAGGTTCGATGGGAAATTACAAACGGGCTTAGGTTATGTGACTGCCCCAAACTTTAGACCCCGAACGATTTCTACACCAGGACGCCTTCCCCTAAGACCACCTTCAACAGGTGAAACTACAACAAGTGTTTTACCTCTGGATGTTACCTTGCCGGCACCTCCTAGCTACCCCGCTGCACGAATTAGTGGAGGTTTTAATCATTCGCCCCTCTATTTGGAAGCAAATGTTTCCAGCCAAAACGCTAATATTTCAGAAGTAAGGCTGTCGATTAATGGAGAAGTTTCTGAAGAATCCGTAAAAACCAGCCCGCCTTATGTTTTCCCTGTTTATTTAGATGACCCTATGGAATATTCCATCGTTGTCTTGGTAAAGGATGACAATGGAAATGTTTCTTCCAGTGAGCCACTCACATTTGACTGTAGAGAAATGGTAGAGTCATCTCCTATTGCTTTTTTTGAAGGACCGAAAGAAGAAAGCTTACAGGTAGGGTCTACAATGACTCTTACGGCTATGGCATCTTCTGAGAGTGGGATAAATAATGTGGAATTTTTTCTGGATGCGAAATCACTTGGCTTTGCGCAAAAACAAAACGATTCAAATTTTTACTCCATGGTTGTAGACCTTACAAGCATGAGTGAAGGAGCCCATGAAGTCTCTATGGTTGCACGAGACTTTTTAGGTAATCAGGTTGGCTCTTTCCCGGATAGTATGACCAACATACAATCAAAATTAAATAAAATCTTAAAAATACGTTCTGCTTCCAATGTGGGATTGCCAAACGGCTCTATATTAGCACCAAAGACCTCAACACTTCTGGGTTTCCAGCAAGGTGATTTGACCAGCTATGAAAAAGGATCCATCGTAAATGTTTTTATTAAAGCTGAATCTAGTGCCACTTCTGAATTAGCTGAAATCAAATTATTTAGTAACGGAACACCTGTCGATTTTACCGGACAGAATGGAACTTTCGAAAGTTTAATGCATGATCCCCAATCTACAAGCCATGAACTTGGTTACTATAAATTTTCATTTGAGGCAAATTCTACCGGAATCAAGAATATTTCCGTCACTCTTATTGATAATTACGGCAACCAAAATGTAATTGATGAGACCATTCAAATCCAAGTGATTGGAAATGTAGGCTCTACACCAAGTGTCATAAACCTTACCTCTCCCTATAAACCTCAGATGGGACAGGTATGGCAACCTGGGGAGCGAGATATAGACGAATATTCTGTTGATGAAATTACAAGCATAACCCTTGGCTCTAGTATTCCAATTGTAGCTTTTGCGATAGACGAGGATAAGGATTTTGAAACACTTCGTTTTTTTGTTGATAATATACCTTTGACTGATGAAATTGGGATTCCTTTAACTGTTCCGTTTCCTGATCAACACCCTTTTTCGACAGTCTGGGAAGCCAATGAAACTGGAATTTTTAACTTTTATGCTATGGGTAAGGACAAGACAGGCAATATTTCAATGTCCAACCTATCCACCGTAGAAGTGTTGCCAACATTTGATCAAGTTCCTGATAAACCTTATTTTTCTGGTAATCGAAAACTTGCATTGGCGACAGCATCACTTACTTCAGATGGGAAAATTTTAAATGTAAATATAATCGCAGGTGAAAATGGAAACGGATACATAAGTGAGCCAAAAGTCGTTTTTGATAACTTTGGGACAGGTGGAAGTGGGGCTTCGGCAATTGCAAAAATAGATCCTTTATCTAAGCAGGTCATAGAAATAGAAATAGTGGATCATGGAAATAACTATCAAATTGCCCCTAAGATTTATCTGCAAGGTGGTTTTGTAGATTTAGTTGCATCAGGAGCTCATGCAGTGGCTGAAGTTATCAGATTGTTGGGGCCGCCTTTTGATCCGCCTACTGGAATTGCAGATACATTTGTGAGCTTTTCCGGCTTTGGCTATTCATCCGCCCCTAATGTAACTGTAGTCCATCCGCGCGGAATTGAGGCAAGTTTGTCTGCTGTCATGGAACCCAGTCCTTTTTTCGGTCAACAGGTGGCTAGCTTACGAATCGATAATCCAGGCCAAAATTATAATCCGATAAATCTCAATGAAATTACCTTCAGTGGTGGGTTAGGTATTGAATCTGAAACATTTGAGTCAACTGTAAATGATCCAGATGGTGCGATTATTAAAACCGAATTTGTTGCAGCTGGTGGAGGTTTTTTCTGGAAGTTTGAAGATCGAGCTTTGCCTCCTTTTAAAGGCGAATGGAATGGACCTGTACCTGGAGAGTATCATTTATTTTCAATTGCCCATGACAACCTTGGTAACATATCTACATCTCAGAAAATTGTTCAAAATGTAGTTAGACCACTCGCGCCTCTAGTATCTTTTGCTCCATTAAATGTGGCTTTGGCAACACCAGTTTTTACTTCATCAGGAAGTATTTCAAATATTATTTTGGATTACAATGGTTCGGGGTACAATACAGTCCCACAAGTTTTTATTGACGGAGATGGGGAAGGAGCATCAGCCTCAGCAGTTATAAATTACGAAACAGGGGAAGTAGTCTCCGTGGTTATATTAAATTCAGGAACTGGGTACTCTGATGCTCAGATTTATTTTATAGGAGGCTTAGAAAAAGGGAAAAATGAACCTGAAGTTGTCTTAGGTGAAACAATATCTTTGCGTGCCTCTGCTTTGGATCACGATGGCCAAGTGGTCAGGTTATCTTTGGTAATTGATGGAGACAAGGTAAACCCTAAACAGGCAGACGATATTTTAGATCCCCAGTTTCAACCCGGCTCCTTTCAATATAACGGATCTGATCCGGAATACATTGTGCAATACACCCCTAACAGTCTAGGGTTTATCGAGCTCATGGTTGAAGCAGTTGATGACGAAGGTAAATCCACTTACAGTAATCCTTTGCGCTACAAGATAACCAACGGATCCGTTCCCATCGTGGAGATGGTTACCCCTATCCCTAATTCGAAATGGTCCATAGGTTATGACCAGAACCGATCAATAAGACTTGTAGCAAATGCTAGTGATCCTGATTGGGCATTTAACAATGATGTCAATGAGACCAGTAAGATTAATGGTGTCATGTTTTTTGCAAATGATCGATTTGCTGGAGAAGGGCAGAGAATTCCATTCACATCCCATTACTTCTTTGATTGGTTACCTAAATCAGCCGGTGCCTACAAGATTAACGCCTACGTCGTAGATAGCCAAGGTGGCTTTACTTATTTAGATCAGATAGAAGATCTTCCTAATGTTAATACCAACCGTGGTAATATTGCTGTCTCGGCTCCGGTCGAAGTGGAGATAATTCCACGAACAGATAGTAAGTTGCCCTTTGTTGATTTGGTGTACCCTAGCGAGGATATGCAGATAACATCAAATTCAGAAATTCGTCTTGTTGCCGTTGCATCTGATCCAGATGACTCTGTGGAAACTATTCAGCTTTTTGTTAATGGAGAAGCTTATGGAGCCGAAATCAATACAGACAAAAGCAATTCCTTTAGTGCTCAATCTTTTGGTCTTAATTGGGGGCCTTTAGGAAAAACAGGCATTTTTTCTCTTATGGTAAGGGCAAAAGATACAAGTGGTAACCTTTCGTTTTCTTCACCAGTGTTTGTAAGCGTTAGTGTAGGAAATGATTATTCACCCATAATTTCTCTGGGACCTTTGAGTGGCTCTTACCAGGTGGGAAGTATTGTAAGCCTTTCTGCAACCGGAGTGGATGTGGCAAATTCGAGTTCTGGATTTGGGGTGATTGAAGAGGTGCGCTTTTTTGCCAATGGAATTCAGTTAGGGACACCTGATTTTCAATTTCCATATCTACAGAACTGGTTTCCAGAAACTCGTGGAACTTATGAATTATTTGCTCAAGTTCGAGACAATGAAAATAATGTTAGGGTTTCACCGATTGAATTGGTAGAAATCAAAGATTTTGAACTTATTACTTTTGATATGACCGATGTTGAATTGGAGCAACAAGAGGGAAGGTATGGGGTTTATGATGGATCTACTATATCTGTTTCAGTGAGTGCCAGCGGAGAAAGTACTGAACTTTCACGACTGAATAATGTAACCTTGTATGCTAACGGCAAGGTCGCAGGAAGTATGAGAAGTGTCCCAGTTTTCTATGGAAATGGCATACTTCAAAAAATATCATACACGATTGATTGGAATGTGGATTATACAAATTATGCCGACAAAAATGGTCAAGTTCTGTTGGTCGCATACAGTGAGGACCCTGAAATATTCTCCAATACTCAATTGATTAATATTTTTTCACCGGATCCATATAATCCTGCTAGTATTGCCACCAACCTGGGAATTTCAATGGATTCTTCAGAGCGAGCCAAGTTTGATACTTTAGTTTCTCAAAATAATCAAGACGTTCAAAAGGCTTATTCGTTGTATCTTCAACAGCTAACCTCCTCCAGTCTTTTATCTCAGTACATTGATATTGTAGCTGCACATCACATTACGCTAGGTTACTTTCACAATTCCTATACATCTTTTATTGAAGGAAAAGCTTTTATAATACCTACATCTGATCAGTGGTTAAGAAATTACATAGATCTGCTCTTATTTTCCCCTGAATATCAATCAGCATTCGGCCCTGTTCCTTATATGGTGGGAGCAGCATCGAGGGCGAATTCAATTGATTACGGACAAAATCGTAGAAATTTTGTTCGCCAATGCTATCAAAATAAATACTCCAAAGAGACAAGTTTACAGCAAACAATTCAAGGATCCTCAAGAATGCTATCATTTTGGGAGAATTATGAAGATGGGTACTGGGAACTTCGTGGAGGCAGACCCGATGATTCGATTGATTCCCCACCGCGGCGAGATGCCATGCCAATCGAACAGACAGGCGGAGATAATAATTTTAGCTCAGGCAACCTTACGGTTAACGAAATTGTTGGTTATTTGGGTCCGGAGTCAGGGCATTGTGCAGTAGACCTTATTTTTAACTTGGCCAAAGAGTATAGTCTTGAAGGAGGCCTTCCATATATTATCGGAAGTGAGCCATATCGAGAAAGCATTTATAAGATTGTTGTTTTACTTTTTATATTAATGGAAGAAGAAGCGAGATCTTTTTCTCCAAGTGAAATTGAAAGCTTAACAACCCTTTCGGTTGATCAAGCAATATCAAAAATTCTTATAGATTATAGATATCAGTTAAAATTTAATCAGATTATAAATGAAGCAACGGAGCTAAATTTTGATTGGAAAATTACGGATTGGTTTGGTCATTTCTTTGACTTGGAATATCCGTGGATTTTTCATGCCCAAATTGGTTGGCTTTACTACAGCAAAGCAACTTTAGACGAGGGGTTTTGGGCGTACAGTGAGGGCCTTGGTTGGTGGTGGTCCAATAAACCTCAGTTCTCTATCGATGCTGCTATTGGTAAAAACCACCGCTATGTATTCCTTTCAAGAGAAAATGAATGGGTCGCCTTAGATTTTTCTGCATCAAATGGGACTAAAAGATATTACTCATTTAGCCTCAACGATTACATTGATTTTTAAGGATTTAGAAATTTGCTAGTCTTTCGACATTTGATTCATTCGTTAGACCCAAGTGAAGGTGGAGTCTCCTCTTCGGTTCACTCCCTTCATCAGGCATTAAAAGATTTTGGGGTAAACTCCTTACTTTGCGACACCCCTGAGATAATAAATAAGAATTCATCCAGTAATACATTAAATGTAGTGCATGGCCTTTGGCATTGGCCTTCAAGAATTGCTTTACAAATTAAAAATAAACACCGAATACCATATGTCATTTTTCCACACGGGATGCTTGATCCTTGGTTCAAAAAAACCTATCCATTTAAGCATTTAAAAAAACAAATTTATTGGTTGGTGAAAGAAGGTATTTCGGTAAGAGATGCAAATTATTTATGCTTCACAACTCATGAGGAAATGAAATTAGCACGGCATACTTTTATGCCTTACAGATGTGAAGAGAAAGTTATTGGTTTAGGCGTTGATTCCCCACCGGCTAAAAATCTCTCTATACACAAAAAGTTATGGTCAAAATTTCCTGAGCTTATAGACAAAAAAGTTTTACTTTATTTAGGCAGATTTCATGAAAAAAAAGGGGTCGACTTGCTCTTAAATACTTGGATTCAGCGTAACCCAAAAGACGCCATGCTTGTATTAGCAGGACCAATCGAAGAGGGGAATTCTTATGTAAAGGCTTTACAGAACCAATCTTCAAAGTGTGAAAGAACGATCTTGTGGACTGGTATGTTGGATGTAAATGAGAAATGGGAAATGCTTAGGCTCTCCGACGCATTAATTTTACCTTCACATCAAGAGAATTTTGGTATGGTTGTTGCCGAATCTCTTGCAGTTGGGAAACCCGTGTATATTACCAATAAAGTAAACTTATGGCGTGAAGTCGAACAATCGAATGCGGGATTAGTGAGAAATGATGACCAAGAAGGGATTAACCAATTAGTCGACCATTGGTTAATTGAATCGAATGTTGAAATTAGAAAGTGTGCGGAGTCATGTTTTCTGCAAAATTTTCATATTGAAGAAGCGGCGAAAAACTTAATAAATCTTGCGAAAAACATTTCTCTTTCAGGATGAAAATAACAATCCTCCAGGGAGCTTTTCTTCCGGTTCCTAGTTGTCGCGGAGGTGCTATCGAAAAGGCATGGTTTGCCCTGGGTAAGGCCTTTACTGCACAAGGACATAAAGTAACTCATATATCTCGGCAATGCGATGGTTTACCTTCAGAAGAGTTTATTGGAGGTGTTCACCATAAGCGTATTTTAGGGAGAAACGCGGTACGAAATCCTTACTTATTGAAGTTATTAGAACTTCCATATATCTGGAGAGCAAGAAAGATACTATTACCTGCTGATATTATTGTTACAAATTGTTTTTGGGCGCCGATGTTATTTCCTTCAGAAAAGTTTGGGAAAATTTATGTGCATGTTGGCCGATATCCGAAAGGACAGTTGATACTTTACGGAAAAGCCAAGAGATTACAGGTACCGAGCATTGGTGTTGCTCAAGCAGTAGAAAAGGAAATTAAAGATAAAACTGGGAGAGTTTCCGTGATCCCTTATCCCATTCCCTGGGAAATTGAAAATCTGGTACCTGTAAGAGACCGCCCAAAACAATTGTTGTATTTTGGACGTATTCATCCAGAAAAAGGCGTACTTTCCCTAATAAAAGCATGGAAAAAAATAAATCAGGATGTAACTAATGGCTGGAAGCTTAGGGTTATTGGTCCTTGGAGAAGCGATCATGGTGGGGGTGGTTTAGAATACCGAAATAAAATTAAGAACGAGATTGGAGAGGAAGAATCAAAGATAGAATTGCTAGAACCTATTTTTGACACTTCTCAAATTAAAAGAGAGTACCAATCTGCCAGAATTTTTATATACCCATCTTTGGCGGAGAAGGGGGAGACTTTTGGACTTTCTGTTTTAGAGTCTATGAGTATGGGGTGCATACCAATTGTATCTGAACTAAAATGCTTTAACGATATCATGCCAGAAGATGCATCTTTCATTGTCCCCAATAGTAATCATTTCGAAAATTCCCTCCGAGAGACTATTCAAACTGTCATAATGAAGGAATCAAAACACCAAGTTTTTTCTACTCTTGCATATGAAAAATCTAAAAAATTTACGGTAGAAAAAGTTGCCCGAAAGTTTTTAGAAGATTTTAAAGAATTAAACGAATCTGTTCAATAGCTTGTGAAGGCATTGAATTTTGAAAAAAAGGTACCGTGTGCTATAGCCTAACAGGAATGCCTTGTCTTTGCATTTCTTTTTTCGCTTCAGCCACCGTGTATTCGCCAAAGTGAAATATACTCGCAACTAAAACAGCACTGGCCTTACCAACTTTTATTCCATCGACCATATGAGATGGATTACCGACACCACCAGAAGCAATTACGGGGACTGAAACGGCTTCGCTTACAGCTTTGGTAAGGTCTAAATCAAAGCCCGCTTTTGTTCCATCGCAATCCATACTCGTGAGTAAAATTTCTCCTGCACCTCGGTCGACAACCTCCACTGCCCACTCTACTGCATCGAGTTCAGTGGGCTTTCGCCCACCATGAGTATACACAAGCCATCCTTCACCATCGGCTCTCTTTTTAGCATCAATAGCCACTACAATACATTGATTACCAAAGCGCTCTGATGCTCTGTTGATTAAGCTGGGATCGATAATAGCTGCCGTATTGATACTAACTTTATCGGCACCGCTCAAAAGCATTTCACGAATATTATCAAGGTTGCGAATTCCACCACCAACAGTGACAGGCATAAAACAGGATGCCACTGTTTGTTCGACCACATCCCGCATTGTTTTTCTTTCATCGCTCGAAGCTGTGATATCGAGAAAAACTAATTCATCAGCCCCTTGTTTTTCATAAGCTTGGGCAACTTGAATAGGATTTCCCGCATCTCTTAACTCTTGGAATTTTACCCCTTTAACAACACGACCATTGTCAACATCAAGACATGGAATGATTCTAGCCGAAAGCATTTATTACTTTACCGAAAATATACTTGTGAGGAAGCTCGAAAAAAGGGGAAAATTACTCGTCTGCGAATGCCACATCTGGGTGATAGGACATAACGAGTTTGTATTGCTGACCAGGCCTCATATTGAGGGGGTGATCTCGCATCAGGTATTGGATGTAGTGGATGTTTCCGGAGTATCCCCTGAAGCTGGAATCTTCAGTTACAGTTTCAAAAGAACCCCATTGTGATTGAAAGTCATCAATTTCTACATTTGCACGAAGCCCTTCAGGACCTTGGCGCAGAGTAGTACCTAGTCTGTGGGAATCATGGGGTGCCCCAATGACTAAGGCCAACCTCATCTTATCCATTGAAATTTGATTTTTCACTTTGAAAATAAATTCCGATGTGATTTTACCATCTCCAAAACTCCATTGTACGCTACAACTGCCTAAACCATAGGCAAAAGTACCATCCGTTTTAATCAAGTCTGGTTGTTCAAAACGAAGATAGAAAGATTTTTTAAGACCAATTCCGGTCACAGAATTCTTACCGTAGTAGGATGGAATGATAGTAGTGTCACCGAAAGTTAGTTCGGGTAGCATAACTGGTAGGTAGCGGTTGACAGGCCAGTCAAATAAACCAGGGCAGTGGGGAAACGCTAAATTATCACAGGTAATGGTAGGGGTAGGGCTGATCAGGGGGAGCTGGTATTGAACGCCAATATTTTCATCTCTGAATAGAAAAAGACCATTTTCCTTTTTGTGAGACTTGTCAAAAATGACGAATCTGCCGCCAGTTTTCGATCGGTTTGGTGCGGGTACGGCAAGAGAACCTCCAATAACTCGAGCAAGGCGAGCCCATTGGCACAGGTAACGGGCCGCATCAAAATTGGCAATTCGGGTTGTGTGATTGTCGACAGTGTTTCTTTCTTCATCCCGTATGACTAGGTCGCCTTTGTCTTGGTCGAGATAGGTAACAAAGAAGTATTGAAAAAGTCTGCGCAATGAGTCGAGATACAGTGGCATTTTCTCTGGAGCGATCCACTGGTCTCGCATGGCTTGCAAGATCATACTTATACAATGAAGTTGTCCGTATGCTCCAACGGAACGACCATAATTCCAACCAAGGCCGTCCTGTCTCGTCATGTCTGGAATCATACGAATATATTTTTCTGCAAAGGTACGTAATTTAGGCAATTTACGATCTTTGAGGTGAACATTGGCATGAAGTTGCAGAGCTTGTCTGATAAAAACAAAAGAGAGCAAACCATAAATGTCAAATAGGCCAGTCTGTCCAGTTTCATCATCGTTGAAATATCCGCCACTGCTGTGATTTTCCAAATGGTCGACAAATCTATCGATCACCTTTCCGGTATCATCTTTCTTGGTGAGCCCGAAACTAAAGCGTGCAACCGACTTGGCTACATTAAAAGCCTGGTAATGATCTTTTCGTTCCGTTCTTGTAAGAAGACACTCATCTAGTTGTTCTCGCGTAGGGTCAAGAAGGCGTTCCCAGACAGGATTTCTTTCCTTAGACGCTCCAAAAGAGAGAAGGCCCAATGCTGCATAAGCCATTCCATTATCGCTTGCTTCTTCAGAAAAAGCTTGGTGAGTGATGCAGCGAGCTGAGAGATCAAATAAATCAAAACCTGCAAGTTCAACCTCTCCAGTTGCCCGAAAAAATTCACCGATTGCTAAGGCAGCATGGCCAGGTTCATCGATACGACTCGATTCATTTGTTGCCGGAGTGATCGTTCCGTCTTCGTTAATATGCTTGAGATTGTTGCCTAAAAGAGCTCTAGCGAGATCTAGACACTGATCAGAAAAATTATGCATCGGATGCCAGTATGAAATTAAGGGGGAAGCGTTTTAAAATGCCTACAGAGGCTGTAATTGTCAATGAGTTAAGGTGTTTGGATTAACTCTAAAAATTCTTTATTTGAAGAAGTGGATGACATTCGCTCAATAAGGGTCTCAGCGGCATCAATGATTTTCATTGGAGACATTGCTCTTCTGAGAAATGAGGTTTTTTCCAAAACTGCTGGATTCATGAGGTCTTCTTCTTTTCGGGTACCAGAAGAAGCCAAATTGATGGCGGGCCATAATCGTAATTCAGCTATTTTTCGATCCAATACAATTTCACAGTTCCCGGTTCCCTTGAATTCCTGAAAAATGAGTTCATCCATTTTTGAGCCTGTCTCCACAAGAGCAGTGGCTACAATGGTTAGGGATCCAGCTTCCTCAGAATTTCGGGCGGAAGAAAATATTTGCCTTGGTTTTTCCAACGCACGAACATCAAGACCACCTGTCATGGTTCTCCCGCTTTTTCCCGAAGCAGCATTGTAGGCGCGGGATAATCGTGTGATGGAGTCCATAAGTAGAATTACATCTTTTTTGGCCTCTACCAAGCGTTTAGCCCTTTCGATCGCAAGTTCAGCGATACGAAGGTGGCTTTTTACTTCTTCATCATTAGAGGAGGCATAAATTTCTGCCGGCACTGTTCTTCTAAAATCTGTAACTTCCTCCGGGCGCTCATCAATAAGTAAGACCATGAGGTGGCAATCAGGATGGTTTTCTTCGATTCCTTTGGCAATATCATGGAGTATGGTGGTTTTACCGGCACGAGGTGGAGCAACAATTAAGCTTCTTTGACCTTTACCGATTGGGCAAAAAAGATCCAGAACACGGGTTGTCATTCGCCCATCTTTGGATTCAAGATTTAATTTTTCCTTGGGCTGTATGGTGGTGAGTTGGTCAAAACGAAACAACTTTTTGCGGTCATTTAAAGCTACGCCATCCACTTCGTGTATAAATCTAATCTTAGGATTCGGTCTTGCCTTGTCCGGGATAGCATCTGCTTTAATAAATGAACCTTTTTTGAGCTTGAATCGCTTGATTAATTCTCTTGGCACAAAAGGATCGTGAGGGGTTGTCTTTCCACCCCTTTTGGGATCGAGCAAGGAGCCCGATTTATTATCGTTTAGGATTAGCAAGCCTTCGACCTCAATGGTTTCAGGAGCTTGTGAAATGTCTTCGCTCATACTGATGGAAAAAAGGGTGACGAACCGTCAAATGTTGAACCCAAAGGGTAAGCATGGGTATCAAAAGATTAAGAAAAACAAGAATTAATTGTTTAATACAATATTCTTAGCAGCACCGTATGAAGTCAACCCTCTAAACAAACTTCGAATGGTTTGATGTGGTTCTTTCATGCTTTCTGGTATAGTGAAAAGAGGAAATGAAAAACTTTTACCTCACGACCGCAATTGATTACGCAAACGGCTCACCTCATCTTGGTCATGCCTATGAAAAAATACTCACTGATGTAATTGCCCGGACGAAGAGATTAGAAGGACACAATGTTCACTTTTTGACTGGGCTGGATGAACATGGGCAAAAAGTACAACAGGGAGCTGAAAAAGAAGGGATATCCCCCCAGGAGCGTTGTGACAAAGTTGCATCAGAATTTCAAGAGATGCTTACAAAACTAAATGTATCTCATGATGATTACATTCGGACAACGGAAACAAGGCACAAAAAAGTGGTATCTAATATTTTGCAGACTCTTTATAAAAAAGGAGAGATTTATCAGACGGAATATCAAGGCTTTTATTCCACCCGGGCAGAGCAATTTCTGCAGGAAAAAGATAAGGTGGATGGCAAGTGGCCAGAAATTTTTGGTGAAGTAACTGAGATAACAGAAAGCAATTATTTCTTTAAATTAAGTAAATACCAGGATTGGCTCGTTCAACACATTACCGAAAATCAAGACTTCATTCTACCCACAAACAGGCAGGCACAAGTTCTTGAATTTTTGAAGGAACCCTTAAATGATTTATGCATATCTCGACCTAAAGAAAGATTATCTTGGGGAATACCGCTACCTTTTGATGATAATTTTGTCACCTATGTTTGGTTTGATGCCTTGGTCAATTATTATTCTGCAGTTGTTTCTAAAGACCCTGACCGAGAAAATTTTTGGCCCGCCAACCTTCATGTAATTGGGAAAGACATTCTCACTCCCCCCCATGCCGTCTATTGGCCAATCATGTTGCACGCCAGTGGTCTGAAGACACCGCAATCAATTTTAGCTCATGGTTGGTGGACGACTTCAGGGGCTAAGATGTCAAAAAGTACGGGCGAAACAGTAGACCCTCTTAGTTTAGTCGATCAATATGGTGCCGATAGCTTTCGCTATTTTGTGATGAGAGAAATGACCGTTGGGCAGGATGCCGAATTTTCGTTGGAACGTTTTCAGTCTAGGTACCGAGCAGATCTCGGGAATGATCTTGGTAATTTGTTAAGTCGACTTTTGCATATGACTCAAAGCTATGTAGACGGAGTCGTTCCAGCTGTAAATCTCTGCGCAAGTTATGAGATTGGACTACAGGAACGTTGGGAAAAAGCAAAAAATTCCATGCTACAGCATTTTCGAGCCTATCGCTTCAATCTTGGTTTAGAAGAAATATTTGGTTTTGTTCGTGCGATTAATAAGTACGCAGATGATCGATTGCCATGGAAGCTTGCCAAGTCAGAAGACCCGCAAGATTTACAAACACTTCGTGCTTGCCTATCGACGATGCTTGAAGGGCTTAGATTAGTCAGTGTAGCAATATCCCCAGTTATGCCGACGGTGCATGCCCAAATCCATGAAAGACTGGCACTACCATCGATAAAATTGTGGGAGGATGAACTGGTTTGGGGAGATACATTAACTGGTAAAACAGTGAAAGAAAAAATAATCCTTTTTCCGCGAGACTAAGCTGTAATATTATAAATTAGCCTCAAGTAACCGATGGCTTGGTAAGGGAAATTTTTACACTTTGTACTCTCGTATCATCTGCATCTAAGATTTCTACTTTAAAAGTAGGGAAATCAAACACCTCTCGATTCTCCGGGATTTTACCAATCGTTTGGGTGAGCATACCTCCCAGGCTTGAAATTTCCGGATCTTCATCTGAGATCCCAAGCTCTTCGGGTAATGCATGCAAGGCAGTGAGGCCTGATATTTTCCAAACTCCATCACTCAGTATTTCGACATCATCTTCCTCGGAGTCAAATTCATCCTGAATTTCGCCCACTACTTCTTCGAGAATATCTTCGAGTGTAATTACTCCATCAATGCCTCCGAATTCATCTCTTACTAAGGCCATGTGAACCTTTAGCTTCATCATTTTTTTAAGAGCGACAGGCAGAAACTCTTCACTGTTGAGCAAAGTGGGTGATTTCGTAATTTGATGGAGATCGAACATATCCTGAGCATCGGATATGGTACGAAATGCGTGCTTAACATGGATAATACCCAGACAGTGGTCGAGATTGCCTTCACAAAGGGGCAAACGGGTATGCCCCGAAGACTTGGTAATTTCTAAGTTTTTTTGGTACGCATCATTAATGTCCAAGATTTGCACTTGGTTTCTGGGAATCATTACATCCTTGATTTTCAGTTGGCTCATTTCCAGGGTGTTGCCCATTATTTCAAGAACATCCGGATCAATGTTGCTCCCTTCTCTTCCTACGATGCGAATATGGTCAGCCACTTCATTTTCCTCTTCTTTTGCCTGCAGAGTCTTTTGCCCAGAAGATTGAAGTAATCTTTCAGAGAAAGATAAGATTAACTGCATGGGTATGCATAAAAGTGTCGTGAGCTTGACCATCAAAAAACCCAATTTTAAATGGGTGTCCAAATTTTCTGATTGGACAATTTTGCGAGGGTAAAGCCATGTGGATATTCTTTCCACCAATAGAGCAAAAATACAGGGTATCAGGTAAGAAGCAGTCGTATTGGCCAGGAAGTTATGTAAGAAGAAATAGCCAACAAGAACTTGAAAAGAAGACAGAAAGCTAGCTTCTACATGAAAGGGCCTTTCATGGTTGGGTAGGGTGAGAGAAGTCGTAATTAGTTTGGAAATCTGATCTGTTTTGGTGGGTGAAGCCGAAAGTCCTGACCGGATTCTGTCCACAAGAGTTCGGAATATTCCCAGGTAAGAAGAAAAAAGTATGAGCACTGACCATACCCCTGCTATTATCCACATGAAACTTGTCATTAGGCTGAATTTTTCAATAGAGGAATAATTTTCTCAATGGCTGCCATTGCCATTTCATTTTCATTTGTAGTCCCAACGGACACACGCACATACTTTTCCAATCCTTTTGGCATAGGTCGAGTAATTACACCGATTGCTTGAAGTTCTTGAAAGGCTTTGTAACCGTCGCCAATTTCAATGAGAAGGAAATTGGCATCGCTAGGTATCCAGGGAAGGTTGATACGGTCACATGCATCTTGGAGCTGCTCTAATCCCTGCTTGTTCTTACGCCTGCATTCTCTCACCCAATTTTGGTCTTCCAGGGATGCGGTTGCCGCGGCAAGGGCAATCGCGTTTGTGTTGAAAGGTTGCCGGGCTTGTTGTAATAATTCAATCACCTCAGTACAACCGTACCCGTAGCCTATACGGAGCCCCGCTAATCCGTAAATTTTCGAGAAAGTACGGAGCCCAATGACTTTTTTCCCTTCTCGAAGTAAAACCCGCAAATCTGGTGCTTGCTCCAAATATTCCGCATAGGCTTCATCTAGGCAAAAGATGATGTTATCCGGAAGATCACGAACGAAAGTAAAAATCTCTTCTTCAGTATTTGAAGTACCGGTTGGGTTATTTGGGCTTGGAAGGAAAACAACTTTGGTTCGCTCAGTAATCAATGTTTTCATTTGTTTGAGGTCATGCTTGAGGTCAGGCATGGGAGAGCATACAGGTTTGGCGCCCATAAGAAGCGAAACTAATTTATAAACAACAAAGGCATATTCTCCGAATACAACTTCATCCCCTTCGCTCAAAAAAACATGACCAATCAATTCGATGATTTCATTCGATCCGTTTCCGATGATAAATTGGTCTGGCGAGAGTTTGTGATGACTTGCAAGCTTTTCTCTCAAAGCAAGCGAACTTCCGTCAGGATAGCGGTGAACACTCTGGAGCGCGCTGTGAGCAGCCGAAAGAGCAACAGGCGATGCTCCCCAGGGGTTTTCGTTAGAGGCAAGCTTGCAAATATCTCGGGGGTCAATGCCTTGCTCTCGGGCAACTTCTTCGATTGGTTTGCCTGGTTGATATGTGGGTTGTTCCAGAATGCGAGGATTCGCAAGTTGGGAAATGTTCATCGTAAAAACTTTAAGTTATCGGATAAGCCTGTTTTGTTCAAGGAAAAGCAAAAAGAGAATTTGTGAACTCTCGGATTGTAGGATCATCATGAATGATTAGGCTAGGAGTCGTGAAAGTAGCTTTATTTGGATCCAGCGGTCTTCTTGGTGATGCAGTTTCTCGGGCCTTGGCCAAGAGGCATCACAAGAGCTTGCTATATTCTAAGCAATCTACTTTTGGAGGTGCTCAAGCTTTATGCCTTTCAAATCAAGAAGAGTTGACGCGTAAACTTTTAGATTCATGGCCAGATGCAATTATAAACTGTGCGGCAATTTCTTCACCGGATACAGTAAACAAAGATCTGAGTTTTTCCCGGACAATAAATATTGAGGGTGCAGTAAAACTTGCAGAGATTGCTTCACATTTGAGTGCCCGGTTCCTTCATGTTTCCACTGATATGGTCTTTGACGGGACTGCTTCACCTTACCGGTCCACTGATATACCAAATCCATTAAATGAATATGGGAGACAAAAGCTTGAAGCAGAAAAAAAAGTCCTAGCAGTAACCGAGGAGAATCTTGCGATTTTGCGGATCACACTCCTCAATGGAAACAGTCCACATGGTAAGAGGAGCCCGCATGAAAAGATTTTGCGAAGCATACAGGACGGAACTTCGCTCACGCTGTTTGACGATGAAATTAGGCAGCCTTGTTCTTCTGAAAATGTGGCGTCTGCCGTAGTTGAGCTTTTAGAAAGACCAAATTTAAATGGCTTATTTCATTGGGCTGGATCAGAGGAAATAAGTAGATACGAACTAGGTATTCAAATTCTTGATTATTTTGGTTTTTCTCGAAATCGAATTAAAAAAGGCTCGATGGAGGGCTATCATGCCAGGGATTCTAGGCCCCAGCATCTTGGTTTTGAACTAGCACCTTTGGTTGGAAAACTGACTACCAATCCGTTGTCAGTTAAAGAACAGATTGAAGAGTTATTACTTCCGGAGGACCTTTTTAGGTGGCACCGACAAAACGCTGATAAGCCAAATGTTTATGTTCATAAGTTCTAAGATTATTTATTCGTGAGTTTACTTGTTTATCCATCGTTACTTGAAACAGGGGTTGAAAATATGGCCTCCGACTGGTGGCTCATGCAGCAAGCCGTGAATGTCAGTCTCCCTTTATTTCGTCATTACGAATGGGCGAAGCCGGAGATCAGTTTTGGATATGGGCAAAAATGGCAATGGGTTGAGGGGGAAACAGGCGAATCTATTGACAACTTGATTCGGAGACCAACAGGAGGGGGCCTGGTAAGACATGGCAACGACTGGACTTATTGTCTTGTACTACCGAAAGGACACCCCTCGTATGAAATTCCATCCCTAGACCTTTATGAGTTTGTTCATGCTGCCATGGGGAGGGCACTCGCCAACCAATCTATTACCACTTTTCTGCAACCTTGTGAGGTCGAGAAAAAGACAGGTATTCCAGGTGATTGTTTTCATGAACCTGTTGGAAAGGATTTAATGACGGGGAAAGAAGAATTAAAAATTGCAGGTGCGGCAATGAAGAGGACACGGTCTGCTATTCTAATGCAAGGGACTTTGGAGATTGTAAAACTTTCTACCTTTAATTCAAAAATATTTTACCAAGAGTTTCAGGAACAATTACTTGTTCTTTTGGAGCAAGATCTTCAAAAGGTAGAATGGCCAGCGGAATTTTTGAAAGAGAGGCAAGTATTCTGCGAGCAATTTAAGAGTTCTGCTTGGCGAAAGAATCGGGAACGGATTTAAATTCCCAGGGTTAAGACATTTTCAATATGCCTGGTCTGCGGAAATAAATCAAATGGCTGAACAGCAAGAATTTTGTAACCGCCTGCAATAAGCATCTTGGCATCTCTAGCCTGGGTTGATGGATCACAGGAGACATAAACAATTTTATCAGGGCGAAACTCTAAGGTTTGTTCAATAAAGTTTGGGTCACATCCCTTGCGGGGAGGATCGATAATTAAGGAGAATGGTTTGGGTAAGTCTTGTAATTCAGAAAATATAGAGTGAGCATCTCCGAAATAAAATGTAGCATTTTCAATTTTATTAAGTAATGCATTAGTCCGAGCACCTTCAAATCCTTCACGGCTAATTTCAATTCCAGCGACTTTTTGAAATTTCTGGGCTGCTGACAGACTAAATAAGCCACCTCCACAGTATGCATCAATTAAAGTTTTTGAAGCACTCGGACTTGCCTGTTCAATTACATAATCAACAAGCTGCGGTAGAATAAAAGGGTTATTTTGAAAAAATTCTCCTGCCTTAAATTGAAAGACTAAATCTCTCACTCGTTCGGTCGCAAGCTGATTTGGGTTGGTAATCACACCCTCTTGGGTGTCTCTGAGGAGAAGAGTACCCCCTTTATTTTTTTTGGCTGTTTCAAAAAGTTCTTCTCTTGCTGATGGAAGGGCATGACCAATGGCACTGGTTGCTATAGGGCAGTGTGGAACATCGACGAGTATCCTTCTGGATCCATACTTTAAGAAACCGAGCTTTCGCGGGACACCCTCACGGTTTTTTTCATAATGAGGGGTTAGCTTTGAGCGATACCCATAAGTTTTTGGGGAAGGAATAACTGGTTGCACTTGAAGCTCGAGGCCCCCAATTTTTTCAAAGCATTCTTTGACTTGGGCACCTTTCCATTCCAATTGTTTTTCATATGCAACCGACTGATATTGACATCCGCCACAGGTGCCAAAGAGGTCGCATTTTGCTTCAACACGGTCTGGGGATGAAGTCAGAATTTTTATACAATCAGCATCTGAATAGTTTTTATGATTACGGTAAATTCTAGCCAGGATTAATTCACCAGGTATGACAAAGGGCACTTGAATGACCCAGCCATTGTCCCGGGCAATTCCCAAGCCTAGATTGGTTACGCTTTCAATACGCAGTTCTAGTTCGTGATGATAAGGGTACGGGTGGGGGGTAAATCCTTTTGGCTCCTGTTTTGTCATCGAACTGTTCGTAACGAGCTCGCCCTTTTCTGGCAAAACCCTTTTTATAAAATTGTGACAGATATAATCCAAAGCCCAACGAATACAGCCGTTAAAGAATTGGTTAAGCTTCGTGAATCTCCACGAAGAAGGCGAGAGCGGCAATGCTTTGTGGTGGAAGGAGCTCAAGATTTACAGACATTGATTGATGCGAACCGGGAAGTCCTTGAAATTTATTTTAATGAGGATTTGGTTTCTACCTCATCGGCATCCCGATATTTTTTGCATTGGCAAGAAAATCCGGCTCTTACATTACGGGAACTCGGCAAAGAAGCATTACTTAAAGCTTCCTACAGAAAAACTTCCGATGGTGTTCTCGGAGTGGTTAAGTCATGGGATCTGTCCATGCCAAATACAAAGATGAACAAAACCGATACACCAGTGCTTATCTTTGATGAAATAGAAAAGCCAGGAAACCTTGGCGCTATCTTGCGAACAAGCGAGGCACTGGGGTCGGGCTTACTACTACTTTCTGAGCCAAAAATTGACTATTTTAATCCAAACGTCATTCGTTCATCTCGAGGCCTCATGGGAAAAGTAAAAGTAAGATCCGGGAGCAAGGAAGAAATCTACAGCTGGTTACAGGAGCAAGGCTTGCCCTGTGTTGCCACAAGTTCCAAGGCACCCCAATTTTCTCACCGTTTTACATATGATCAAGACACGGCTATAATCTTCGGAAACGAGCACACAGGTCTTGGGGATTTTTGGAAACAAAAAGTAGATAACTGGGTTTCTCTAAAGATGTTTGGGGAAGCAAGCTCTCTAAACTTGAATGTAAGTGTAGGTTGTATTTTAAGCGATTATAACCGAAGCGTGGGAAAGTTTTAGAGGGTACGCAACCAAGGCAATGTTTCATCCATTGCTGCACTCATTGAAATTATGGGTTGATAGCCTAGGTCTTGCTCGGCTGCTTTGTTTGAAAACCAATGATCATGGGCGAGTTGGGATGCGACAAAACGGGTCATTGGAGGATCGCTGGTTATTTGGGCTAAACGCCAAATTTTTTCGACAACAAAACCAATAGAGTAGGCATTCCGAAAAGAAACTTTTTGGGTGAGGCTCGGAAGTTGAAGTTCTTTGAAAATTTCGTTTAACCAAGACCAGATTTGTACGGGTTCATTTTGACCAATGAAGTAAGCTTTCCCGCCAAACTGCTGATTTTGTAACATCGCCTTGAAGGCACAAATATGAGCATGAGCCACATTTGATACATGGGTAACATCCATCATATTCTTTCCGTTTCCAATAATCTTAAGTTTCTTTTCGCGGTGTCTACTAAGAATACGTGGAAGGAGGTGGGGGTCATCTTTTCCCCAAACTAAATGGGGTCGCAGCGAAATCGTCTGAAACTTCTTTGGGCAGTGGGCTTCTAATACGAGTTTTTCTGCCTTCGCTTTTGTAAAGGCGTAAGGAGAGACCGGAGACTTTAGGTAAGGTAAAGACTCATCCCCGTTTTGAATATTTTGATTATTAAACACCACGCTGGGGGTGCTGGTGTAGATGAATTGTTGGACACCAAACTTTTGAGAGGCATCTAATAAATCACTGGTAGCTTGAAAGTTTGCCAAGTTATAGTCATCAAACTTTCCTCCAATTCCAGCTTTTGCCGCCACATGGAAGACACAACCCACACCTTTCAACCATGAAAAAGAACCATTCCGCTTGGTAAGATCAGAAGATAAATATACTAAGTTTGGAAATAGTTTCGAAGGATGAGGAGAGACTGTTCTGCCAATCGCGATGATGTTGGCAAGAGGGAAGGATTTTGCAAAATGCCGAGCCACTTGGTTGCCCACAAAACCAAGTCCTCCAGTAATTGCGATCTTCATGGACAGAGTCCTGCCTTACTTTGCCCTTGAACGATTCGGCCCCATTTTTTGGAAAGAGAAAGGCGATGAATCTTCGCATTATGTCTTGCATCAACTGGAATGGTTTGTTCCCAAAAAACTCGCATGAAATTAAACTGGGGAAACGAACTAGAAAGAATGGAAATAATTTTGTGGGTGAGCTCTTGCTTTTCTTTTTCAGTAAGGTCTTGCCTTACTGGTTCGACCACCATGCATGGTTCTTGTTCCTTGGGGTTACCGATTCCAATTAAAGCCGATTTTTTTACACAGAGGATGGCATTGATCATAGGCTCGCAGCGCTCGGTTTCAAGAAGGCCATTTTTTGTTTGAATGCATTCAGCCTTTCGGCCCAAGAATCGGAGGCAATGATCGTGATCAAAATAACCAAGATCCCCCATCCTGTGAAAAGTTTTGTTTTCATAGGAAAATCTGGCGTCGATCGAAGCTCCTGGCATCCGGTAATAGCCATCGGTAACAATATCTCCTGCGACGCAAATCTCTCCTATTTCCCCATCAGCAAGCTCCCCATGTTCTGCTAACCTAGCAGACAAGGCAGGGGCCATAGAAGGAAAGATCTTTACAGAAACTCCCGGAGCCGGATTTCCCAGATACGACCCCTCACCCGCGAGTATACTTTTTTGGCTTTGAATAATCTGTTTGGCTTTTGCAAAAGAAACAGGAAGAGCTTCTGTAGCTCCGTATGGAACAATGACTTCTCCATTTACCAAGATCTTACTCAGATCATCAATCAAGCTGGGAGGAGAAGGAGCACCCGCGAGAAAAATTCTTTGGAGGGAGGGTAATAGCTCATCCTGCCTGGTACAATAATCAGCAATTTTCTTTCCAATAACCGGAGATGCAAAAGCAGTTGTGACTCCATGGCTTTTGATCGTCTCAACCAAACCCCTGGCATCGGCAGATGCGGGTTTTCGTGGATTCATTATGGGAATAACCGTAGTTACTCCCAACGCTGGATTAAAAAGGGAAAAGATAGGGAGTGTAGCAAGATCAATTTCTCCATGAGTAATATTAAAATTATCCTGGAGGGAGATGACTTGGGAGTTAAAATTTTTGTGAAGGTACTTTACTCCTTTGGGTGTGCCTGTTGAGCCCGATGTGAAGACAATCGCGGCAAGCTCCTCTTCCTTCGTACTTGCTTGCGGGCAATAGTCCCTGGATGTTGCTGAGAAAATATGTTGGTGAAGGAAATTTTTACTAATTCGAATCTTCGTATGGACTGTCTTGAATGAATTTTTAAAAAAGAAGCTCATCCACACCACTAGGGGCACCCCGATCAAAATATCTGGCTTGGTCGATCGAATACAGGACAAAACTGAACGAAAGCCCATACCTGGGTCAATAATGACTGGAATTACGCCAAGATAAATGGCTGAGAATGCAAGCACCGTGAGCTCATAGCCAGGCTTTACAAAAAGCAGGGCTTTCTGCCCTTTGATGAGACCTTTTGCTTGCAGGTAGGTCGCACATTGAGAGACATCCTCATTAAGTTCTTTGAAATTTCGTTTTGTAACATTGTCGTTGGAAGCGGAAAATATGGCAGTTTGATTAGGAGAACGCTTGGCAGTTTCCGCGAGGTGGGAAACAAGGTTTTTAAAAACAAAGCGATCTGGCATGCCTAAATATTATCCTTCAGCCAACCAGCGTTCGGCTTCAATAGCGGCCTGGCAACCCATACCAGCCGCCGTAATAGCTTGACGGTATACATGGTCAGCACAATCACCAGCTACATAAACGCCATCTAGGTCGGTCTTTACCATACTCTTTCCTCGGGGGATTAAATAGCCGTTTTCGTCAAGTTCGAGTACACCTTGAAATGGACTGGTGTTCGGAACGTGGCCTATGGCAATAAATACACCTTTACAAGAAATTTCACTTTCTTCGTTCGTTTTGAGGTTTCTTACTTTAATGGCCCGAGCCTTTCCATCCTCATCCGGTAAAACCTCTTCCACTCCTGAATCCCAAAGTAACTCAATTTTTTCGTGGGCTATGGTACGCTCTGCCATAATGCGGGATGCTCGAAGCTCGTCTCTTCGGTGAACTAAGGTAACTTTTTTGCAAAATCGAGTGAGAAAGAGGGCTTCTTCACAAGCTGAATCCCCACCACCAATCACAACGACATCCATATCGCGGTAAAAAGCTCCATCGCAGGTGGCACAAGTCGTTACCCCTTTTCCGCCGTACATTTCTTGTTCTCCGGGAATACCAAGTAGGCGGGGGGCTGCCCCGGTGGCAATAATTACAGCCTTTGCCTCAATTTTTTTATCTCCAGAAAAAAGAAGTTTTGTTTCTCCACTAAAGTCGACTCGGTCAATGAAAGCATTTTCAACACGAGCACCAAATTTAATAGCCTGCCTTCTTAATTGGTCCATGAGTGAGAACCCATCCACTCCTTCAGGAAAGCCGGGAAAATTTTCAACTTCTGATGTAGTGGTAAGCTGTCCCCCGGGTTGTTTGCCTTCAAGAATTAGGGGGTTTAGGTTTGCTCTTGCGGTATAAATGCCAGCGGTAAAACCTGCACATCCAGTGCCTATAATAATAATGTTTTCCATAAAATTAGTGTTGGGAATAATATGTTCTTACGTTTTAAAAGAGCTATAATGACAATTCTTTTATCATTCGTCGAGTAGATGTGGTTTGATACACATTGTCATCTCCAAAAATTTTACGATCGAGGGGAATTGGAAAGAGTTTTATCTCGATCCCAAGAATGCGGAATCAGTAAAATGGTAACAGTTGGTACAAGTTCAGATGATTGGGATCTTTATGCAACTTTATCGAAGCAATTTTCTTCGGATATATTTTACAGTGTAGGGCTACATCCTTCTTATGTTGATTGTTCTTGGGAGATCCAAGTTTCCAAACTTAAAAGTTATTGGGAAGAGGGAGTAAAACCGAAGGCTTTGGGAGAAGTAGGACTCGATTATTTTCGCTTACCTCATGATCGAACTGAAGCCCAAAAAATAGTGAAGTTGCAAGAAGAAGCTTTACGGTATCAACTAAGGCAGGCCTTGGAATTAAATTGTGCTATCATTATTCATTCCAGAAGTGCATTTGAGAACTGTGTGAAAATAATTGACCAAAGTGGGGTAGATTGGAGCAAAGTTGTCTTCCACTGTTTTTCAGAAGGGATAAAAGAATTAAAGCAAATTCAGTCACGTGGAGGTTGGGTTTCTTTTACTGGGATTCTAACTTTTAAAGCCAATCAATCACTTCAGCATGTATTTAAACTTTCAGATCAAGAGAAGGTGATGATTGAAACTGACAGCCCTTATTTAGCACCAGTTCCGAAAAGAGGCAAAGAAAACGAGCCTTCTTATCTTCCCTTTTTGGGTGCATTTGCTGCAGAAATTCTCAATTCTTCTGAAATAGAGTTTGCGGAACGAATGATGATAAATTCAAATAATTTCTATGGTTGCTAAATGCACTTAATTCTTAAACTTATTTGGTTGTACAAGATAAATAATGAATAATTTTAGTTCAAAAGATAGAGCATTAAGATCAAAGCTTAGGGTAGAACTCGCCCAACTCATTAATCAAAGAAAAAAACTTCAAAGAGAAAATGCAGCCAAGTCTGACATTGAGGCCAATGAGGGTGAGATAGATGTTATTCGCAAAGAATTAAAATCAATTGAGGATAGCGGTCACACCGTTTTTATTTCAGCAAAAAAAATGCTCGAACCTAAAAAAGAACTTTCGCAAAAAGAGAAAAAGATCGCGTGGAAAAGAAAACACATAGAAATAAGGCTTAAATCTTTACGAAAAGATTTAGACAGTACCGGTAAGGATCCAAATCAAAAAAATGCGATCAGTGTGAAAATCGCGAAATTTTCTGAGGATTTGAAAGACCTTAATCTAGAACTGAATGCGGTAAAAGATTTTAATCACACCCGCTTCCTAGGTTCTCAACAGATCCAGGGGAAAGAGAATGAACAGGATGAGAAACTAAAAGAAGTTGAAGAAAAAATTAATGCAATCAGAGAAAAAATAGTAGAGCAAGAAGCCAGCATTCCGAATGACGATATCGGTTTATCTAGAGAAGAGTTGCACATGCTGGAACTTGAAAAAGAAGCGATCGAAAATTTTACCCATGAAGAATTTCTTCAAAACCTACAGGGGATAAAATCCAGGCGAAGAAGCCAACTTCAGTAAAAAGGTTAAAGTTTTTTTTGTGAATCTGCAAAAATTGTGACTTTAGCTTTCTCTCCGTCTACCAAAAACTTTGCTCTTTTAATGGCCTTAGCTGTTGAGAGGGTTGGATTACTCGCCGTATGTGGAAACACATTTTTTCGATTGATCCTCTCAAGTACTCCAGAGTTTTTAAGAATCCTTAGGGCATCCCTTCGCACTTCACAAAGAAGCACATGACAGTTTTTTTCTTTTAGGTACTCTAGTAATTCTTCGAGTGCGAGCACTGATGTCGCATCAAGGTGGTGTGCGTTCAGCAACTTTAAAACGAGAACACGTAAGTTTTCGTCGTCTCCCACACGACGAATCTGTTCGTAAAAGAGTTCGGCCGCTGCAAAAAAGAGCTCCCCTTCGACATGAACAATGGATACTTCAGGTTCAGGGCGTTTGCTTTTGAGTGACATTTCCGCCAATTCACCTTCTTCATTGAAGCCATACTCTCTTAATTCGGGTTCAGCTACTTTCTTCAAAAACAGAATGATGGATGTTATCATACCCGCAAAAATTGCAACTTGAAGCGAGAAAAGAAGACCGACGGTGATGGTCACGATAAAGGTTACCGCGTCAGACCCGGTCGCCCGAGACACAGTTTTAATCTGGCGGGCTTTTATTAAGGAAGTCCCGATAAATACAACGAGGGTGGCAAGCGCACACAAGGGGACAAATGCAATGAGATTTCCCAGCACCAGAGATCCTAATAAGATCAATAAACCTGCGACTAAATTGGCTACACTAGTCGTAGCTCCAGATTCCACATTCAGGGTAGAACGGGTGAGGGAACCTGACGCGGGCATTCCAGAAAAAAGGGCGCAACCAAGATTACCCAACCCAATGGACATGGTTTCTTGGTTTGTATTAATGCGAGAACCTGCTCGAGCTGCTAGAGACTTCCCAATAGAAAGTCCCTCGAGTAAACACAAAAGAGAAACAGCAAAGGCGGATGAAAGAATGGTTTCCCATTGGGTTGCAAAAGTTGAAACTTTTGGGATTGTCAAAAAAGATCCAGCCAAGCTAAAGCTATCAAGGCAGGTAACCCTCCAATTGATTTGTTCATACCCAACGGCTATCAACGAGCTAATGACGAGGGTTATTGCAACATTGGGCAAAGAAGGAAATTTCCGTTGAAGAAGCACATAAAAAAAAGCAGTCAGGAGCGAAAGAAGAAGGGCAGGGAGAGAGAAGAGGTTGAGATTTGATAAAGTATGAATGATAATCTCCCAAAAAGTCGTAGGTATATCACCACTGGTATTTTGTAAGCCCAATAGATGCTTACTTTGATTGGCAATAATCAAACAGGCAGCTGCGGTTACATAGGCAGTAATCACCGTTCTTGAGATAAATTGAATCATGAAGGAGATCCTTAAAATACTGGCAATAATCAAAAAAACAGATGTAAAAACTAAGATCCAGGGAAGCAGTGAAAGAGATTCTTCAGAACCCATTCCATTTGATTTGATTAATCCGATACTGGCAAAAACTCCAAAGAGGAGAACAGCGGTGGCATTAGTGGGACCGAGTGTCACGAATCGTCCCCCTCCGAAAATACCTCCGATAATCGCGGCAATCGCTGAGCCCAACAATCCGTAACTTATAGGCAGACCGGCTACCAAGGCGTAGGCCATACCTTGGGGGATCGCTAAAAGGGCTACATTAATACCTGCCCTCCAATCACCGGACCATTTTTGGGAGTCGTATTGAGCGAGAGTCTGGAGAATGGGTGGTCGAAATTGATTGATATCGAACAAGTTTTTCAGACGTGGTGAGAATTTATCCATTAGAGTACAAACTAGCCTACGTTAAGAAATCCAATTATGGGGTAAAGGAGATTATATCTACTAGAGATATTTCAGTCGTTAGGGTCTGCTCTGGGGAGAAATAAGGCTCTGGCAATCTCACTCAACAAAAGATGACCTAACAATATCAAACGAACTTTGCTTCCAATCGGTAAAAGCTTTTTGGTATTGGGGAGACAGGGATTGCAGTTTTTTTTCCAACCCTTGAAGAAGTGAAATTTTTGGATGCCTGCCGTCTTTTAAGCCTTCATTTTTTCGTAAGTCGACCAATCGAAAGGATAATGTTTTTTTCCTTTTCATTCCCTGAATAGTTTTTGCTTTTAGGTCTTCTATCGCATTTGCCACCTCATTTTTTAACAAAAGTTCGTTCGCTTCTATATTCTTTTTTACTTCGATGGAAACCACTTCTTCCAATTCTTGATTTACAAGCATGCTGCGCAATTGATTACTGGTATTTTTCAATTCTTCGATCATGCCAAATTGGGAAAAAGATTCAATCTTGAGGTATTCATCTGTTGGCTTGCCAGCTTTAAAAAGTTTATCGATTTCAAGAAGTATTTTCTTAAACTGAACTAGTTCCTGTTCCAGCATCATCATTTCTGAATGTAGGGCAATGGCTTCAACATTAATAGAGGAACTGATATGGGTTTCGGTAGAAATTTCTTCTTTTAACGACATGATTTGTTCCTCAAGTAAAGAAATTTCTTGGTGTTGAACCAGTAGAGAGGACGCAAGCGGTTGGCTTTTTTCTTCCTGTTGCCTTGCAAGTTTGTAGGAGTCGAGAATCAATGTAGCTAGAAGCTTTGTACTTTTAGATGTGTGTCCACGGCATGTTAAATGAATGACGGTATCATCTTCTAAAGTGGAATGGGCAGAGAAAAGAGATTGCAGAATACTATATTCATCCTCAGAGAAAAATTCACTTTTAAATGGGCTAAAAATAAGTTCAGAAGCAGTGGCGGAAGATCGAATCTGGCTTAAAAAAAACTTTAAAAAAGATGCCCCCTTAATCGTCTGAGCGTGGAGCTGGGCTTGCTTTGAGTTTTTACATTTCAGGGTCACCTCATATTTCGCCCATGCTGGGGAATCTAAAACCTTTCGTTTCTTCGATGAAGTACTGCTTTCAGCCATTTCGTTTCTTGCCCCTTTTTCTGACGCTTGAGCATTGGTGGATACCCAGACAACTTTTTGTTTATACACATGATCTTCAATTTCATTTCGGAATGTTCCATAAATGAAAAGCAGTATTGAAACTGCAATGATCGCAATGCAATGCCATGCTTGCATACATTATATGAAAAGAGAATGGAGAGGATTGCAACCTTTGTGTTCATGCAGGGTACTCTTTCGCAACAAGAGAATTGACAATGATGAAGGCACCAATTCCACTTAGATTGTGGAAGAAAATACCATTCCATTTGAATATTCTCGTAAATTGACTGCTATCCAGAGGTCTCTCTATGCCTACATACTTTCTTTGCTTCCCCATCGATCAGATGCAGAGGATATTCTTCAAGAAACAAACCTTATACTTTGTAAGAAGGCCAGAGAATATAAACAAGATGGTCATTTTCAAGGGTGGGCTTTTCGGATTGCTCGTTATCAGATTATGGCTCACATGACAAAATCCAGACGCAGTAAAATTCATTTTAGTAATGAACTGGTTGATGCAATGGCTGAGGAAGATTTTGATTCCACAAACCTCAATATAACCCAAAAAGCACTCCAGATTTGTTATGATCTACTTCCAGAGCACATGCAATTAATTGCCCGCTTGAGGTTTAAGGAGGATAAAACACTGAGAGATATTTCTTCCCTTGTAAATCGCCCTCTGGGATCGGTTTCAGCTACCTTACACCGTATTCGTCAAAACCTTGTTAATTGTGTGCAACGAAAAACCCCCGGTGTGGAGGCAGAAATGGATGCCTAAAGTATTTTTGAGATTAATGTATTAAATTGGGAATAAGTGCTAATACCCTGTGCATACCCCACCATGAATACACCGCAATTACACGAAGAACTCGATTGTCTCACTTCGAAAACATTAGATGAAGTAGCAACGCCAGCAGACCTAGAGAGGTTAGAAGAACTCATAAAAATGAGTAAGTCTATGCGTAAGCGTTATGCCTCTTTAGTCATGCAAGAATCCTTACTGCATTGGGAGACTGGAGAGGTAACAGATTTTGTTGAAGAGACCAAAGCGGAGAAGAAAATAATCAACTTCCCCCTTTTTGCATCTGCGGCCGCGGCCATTGTCGCACTTTTAAGTGCTTGGGGCTTGAGCAAGCAATTTCTCCAAGGTACCAATCCCACGCAAATTGCCTCGGATAATTTTGAAAGCAATCAACCTGCCGTAAAAGCTGTTTTCGCCCAAAAAGGAAATACCTTCGATTCACCAAGTAATTCCCCGCAATTGCCTTTTACAATGGAGGCAGAGGTATTATCAGAGATTCGTAATAAAGCAGTTACTGTCTCTGCCATTGAGTTATTGGAGAGCGGAAAGAGATTTGATGATGGTGCGATCGTGAAAGTGGAAGAAAAATTTGTTTCCTTGGATAGGACTGAGCACCTCTCTGTTCCCGCAGAAAATGGTATTCTACCTATGGAAGGGATAGGGATGATAAAACTTTCGGGGATGGTTGTAAATGTGGACACGCAAACTGCAGAAGTCCAGGAAACCTTACAGGTTGTGGATATTCGTGACCTTTCTCCCAGGACGGCCTCATCAATTGATGCTGAAATTTCTTTGAATAAAGGAGCAACCGCTTATCCTCAAACGACCGAATTTGAGCTTTCAGTCGAAGCCCTCAAAGGGCAGGAGGGCCAAGATAAATATTCCTTGGGATACTCTACAAATTCTTTAATTGCGGATGCTGATCACGCAACATGGGAAAGTCTCACTTCTAGTTTTGTAGTTCCAGAGGGAGCTGATTTTTTGGTTGTATCCTTAACTGCACGAATTGAAGGACCTGAGTCTTTACTCCCCAATCCATCTGGGAATTATGCTGACTCCTTCCGCGTAAATCTTTCTACGGTAGTACGATAGCCGGCTGACTTATTAAGCCTCAAGGGGCTTTTAAAAGTCAGTTTGGATTGACTTTTTTTTCTGAATTGAAAGCGTGACCCCATGGTTCAAAATTTTTTGCTATTGGTTTCACTGATAATAGTATCCCATGTGTCAGCAGATGATTGGCCGACTTTTGGTGGACAGTTACGCTCGCATACCTCAGAAGAAGAATCTTTAAGAATAGAGTGGGAAAATCATGAGCCCGACATTCTTTGGAAACAGGATATTGGCTTGGGGTATTCCAGCGTCATCGAATATAAAGGCAGAGCTTATTGCCAAGGGTATAATAATGGGAAAAATACCTTACGTTGTGTAGACGTCCAAAAGGGAAATATTATTTGGCAGCATCAGTATCCTTGTAAAAAAGCACCCGACTATTTCCAGGGAGGAAGTCGTTCGACCCCAACAGCTCATAACGGTAAAATTTTTCTGCAAAGCCATGAAGGGGATCTCTATTCACTTGATGCAGCAACGGGGAAAATTCTTTGGAGCTTCAATATTGTGAGAAAACTTGGAGGGAAAAGGCCCCAATGGGGCTTCGCGGGAGCACCCTTAGTAGTCGATAACAAACTTATTCTACAAACGGGTTCCAGTACAGGCTCCTTAGTTGCACTGAATCCATCGAATGGAGAAGTTATATGGAAGAGCGGAAGTGACGAAGCTGGGTATGCTTCCCCGTTTATCCGGCGATCAAATCAAAATCAAATTGTTGTTTTTAATCAGTTTGGGTTGGTTTTACATGAGTTAGCTAATGGAACTGAACTTAAAAGGTATCAGCATAAAACAAGGTACGGTATCAATGCAGCCCAACCACTGGAATACAAAGATTTTTTTCTTATATCCAGTGCGTATGGAAAAGGAGCTGCTCTGGTAGACAGCAGTAAAACAAGCATGCAATCTGTATGGGAGTCGGATGCAATTTCATGTCAAATGGCGAGTTTGGTAAGAAGAGGTGATTATGCTTTTGGAATTCACGGGCAAGCCGGTGCAAGATCCAGGCAAGCAACTCTTTTTTGTGTGGATATTGCTTCTGGTAGGAAAGAATGGGAAGAGAAAGGTTTTGGTGTTGGAACATTAATCTTAGTTGATCAACACTTAGTCATTCTTAGTGACAGCGGAGCTCTCACGATCGCAGAAGCGAGAGAAGATAAATTTGAAGAAATAGAAAGTTTCCAAGTCTTATCCGGTAAGAATAACTGGACTCCTCTGACCTATTCAAAAGGAAGAATGCATGCAAGAGGGAGTCAGGGAAGCTGGGTTTGTCTTGCTATGGGGAAAGTCAATTAAGCTGATTGATTAAGGAAAGAGCTTAGTCGACTCAGTAATTGGAGAAAGATTTCTTTTTCTTCCACCTTTAGATCTTTAAGAACTTCTTTTTCCAAAGATCGGGCAATAGGGCTTGTTTTTTTAAACTTTTCTCTACCGGTTTCAGTAAGACTTAAGCATTTCATTCTGCTGTCCTTGCTCGAGGCTTTTCTGTGGAGGAGGCCAGATTTCATCATTCGGTCAATTAAGCTCGATATATTATTTGCATCGGTAAACATTAAAGTGGCAAGTGTAACCTGGTTGGTTTCCATATCCCCACGCTCGTAAAGCCAGCGTAAGACGATGTATTGATCTGGTGTAATTTCGAAGGGTAGCAAACGCTTTTGGAAGGTTGCATTTAATGTAATCCAGCACGATCTGAGAAGCGGAGGAAGCCTGCGGGTTTTTACTCTTTGCATAAAATTGTTAATTCAAAAGAAAGTTGAAAGATTGACAAAATACTACGTACAAGTACTAATTTTTATTGCAATGAAAATACACACTCCGTTAAAAAAATGATCCCAAAATATTTCTTTTTTCTGCCTTATTTTTTAGCTGGCGTTTTTCTCCTCTCATCTAAAACGGTTACTACTAATATTGGTTCGAATGAAATCAAACCCAGTCTTCCTTTACATTCGGATTGGTTGTATTGGCGAGGTAAGGATGGCGCGGGTGTATCGACCCAAACCCATTTGCCTAGTGATTTAGGTAACAGTCTTCTTTGGACTCATGCAATTCAAGGAGGAGGGGTACCAGTGATAGCAGGTGGTCGTGTCTATCAATTTGGTTACTATGGGGTAGGGGATGATCTCCAGGAAGCTTTGGTTTGTTTTGACGCCCGCAATGGGAAGGTTTTATGGGACCGCAGGCATAGCGATTTTGTAAGCGATATTGTATATAACCGCTATGGCGTGGGTGCACCCTGCGTTGACCCAACAACTGGAAATGTGTATTTCCAGACAAGTCCTGGTTTACTCATCGGCTACGACCCAAATGGGGAGAAGCTTTGGGAAAGGTCCCTCATGGAAGAGTATGCCCGTTTAACCTTTCCCAATGGTCGAACTGGAGGGCCTTGTATCGATGAGAACCTAGTGATTATTCATGCGATTACGGCAAGCTGGGGAAAGCATGGTCCTGCCCGTGACCGTTTTTATGCTTTTGACAAATCTTCCGGTGAACTTGTTTGGTCTTCAACACCAGGAATTACCCCAAAAGATAGTTCCTTTTCTCCACTCATTTTTGAAGACCTAGCTGATGGAAGACGGGTATTTTACAGTGGTACAGGTTGTGGGAATGTTGTGTGTATAGATGCCCGGACTGGGCAACCTTTATGGCGTTTTCAAATGTCACATGGTGGTGTAAATTCAGGGGTCGTCTTGCACGGTAACAAAGTCATTGCGATTCATGGTAAAGAAAATCTAGACAGTTCTGTGATTGGAAGAATGGTCGCAATCAAGAAACCTGCTAACCTGCCTGTTTACGGAGAAGATACCCTCATTCTTGGAAAAGAGCATGAGGCGTGGAGAAATTCGGCTATGGAGGCATTTACAAGCACACCTGTTTATAAGGATGGTAAATTGTATGCAACCATCAAGCGTGGTGAACTTGTTTGCCTGGATGCTGAATCCGGAGAAGAACATTGGGTGCTTAAATTAGCTCCCGACCAAGTGCATGCTTCACCTACTTGGGCGGATGGAAAACTATATGTGCCCATGTTTAACGGAAAACTTTTTGTGGTAGCCGATCGAGGAGGTGAGGGAAAAATTATAAGCGAATTGGACTTGGGTTCTGCTTGCCTTGCCGCTCCTTCGGTTGCTCATGGGCGTGTATTTGTACAAACAAAACGCAAACTCTTTTGTTTTGGATCAGCAGCACCTGCTCCGGCATTTGTTGCTCAACCCTCTCAAGTAGAAGCAGGAAAGGGGGCTGCAAAATCTTTACAAGTTATTCCCGCAGAATTTACATTGCGATCAGGGCAAAGCCAGATTTTCTCTGTATTTACATTGGACAGTAAGGGAAATCGTATTGCCCAAATTAAGGAAGGAATGACCTGGGAAAAATGGATTCCCCCTGTCGCCAAAGTAAAATCAAAAGTCGATGCTTATATTAGTGATAATGGGGTTCTTACAGCGGAAAAGAAAGCACAACTTTCAGCCGGTGCTTTGCGAGTAAAGTATCGTGATTTTTTTGGGTTTACTCGAGGGCGTATCTTGCAGGAACTCCCCTACACGGAGGATTTTGAGACAAATTTTGATTTAACAAATACAGGAACGGGCGATATATCATTTTCCTACCCGCCTCTACCATGGCTTGGAGCTCGAATGAGATGGCAGGTACAGCTTGCCGGAGAAAACCATGTGGCAGGAAATACTTTAGACCGCGTGCTTTTCCAGAGAGCGATTAATTTTATTGGCCACAAAAATATGACCAATTACACCATGGAGGCTGATGTCATGACTGATGGTGACAGAAGAACCAAATCAAATATTGGGTTGATAAACCAACGGTATATTTTTGTACTTGTTGGCAATAGTCAAATATTAGAGGTCGTTTCAAACTATGACCGGTTTAGGTACTCAGTTCCTTTTACTATTGAAACGAAGAGTTGGTACCGCCTAAAAACTAAAATTGATATACTGGAGGATGGAACCGGTCTAATTCAGGCTAAGGCATGGCCCAAAGACCAGGATGAACCAGAAGCATGGACATTAGAAATACCTCACAAGATTCCTCATGTGCAGGGTGCGCCAGGTCTCTACGCGATGTCCCCTCAGAGTAAAAAAAAGGTATACATAGATAATATTAAAATTTTTCAAAACCGCTAATTTATAAAAACTATTTATATGAATATAATAAAGCTTTTAGTTCCTTACCTGGTATGCATTGCATCCTTTTCTTTTTCACAGGCCAGTGACTGGCCGGTTTGGGGTGGCAATGGATCCCGCAATATGGTCTCTTTTGAAAAGAAAGTTACATTTGATTTTATGCCCGGTGAGATGGGTGAGGATGAAAAAGTAGACCTGAAAACTACTAAAAACATAAAGTGGGTTGCCAAGTTAGGCTCTCAGGCATACGGGAATGTCACCATTGCCAACGGATGTGTTTTTGTAGGAACAAATAATGAATCCCCCCGAGATTCTCAAAAAAAGGGGGATCGAGGGGTTGTCTTATGCCTAGATGAAAAAACGGGGGAATTGAAGTGGCAACTGGTAATTCCTAAACTTGGTGCCGGAAAAGTAAGTGATTGGGAATATATCGGAGTTTGCTCATCCCCTGCCATTGATGGCGATAAGGTATATGTTGTGACCAACCGCTGTGAGGTCGTCTGCTTAGACATTCATGGCTTGGCAGATGGAAATAATGGACCCTTCAAGAATGAGGCTGAGTACATAAAGCCAAAAGGTATGGACGACCCACTCAATCCCAAAATGGATGCTGATATTCTTTGGATGTACGATATGAGGGATGAACTTGGCGTATTCCCCCATAATGTCACAAGCTCATCGGCATTGATCGTGGGGGATCGGGTTTATGTGGCCACCTCGAACGGCGTGGATTGGTCTCATACAAATATTCCAAGTCCTCTTTCTCCAAGCTGGGTTGCACTCGACAAAAATACTGGAGAACTGATTGGCGAGGATGGTTCAGATGCCAGTGCTCATGCTCTTCATGCAGCATGGTCATCATTAACTTATGGGGTTGTAGGAGGGGAGGAAACTTTAATTTGGGGTGGGACCGATGGGTTCTGCTATGGTTACTCTACCCAAACAAACAAAGATGAGGATGGATATGATCTTTTCAATCCAAGATGGAAGGTTGATTGTAATGAGCCCCATTACAGAATTGATAAAAACGGTAAGAAAGTACCGTATGCTACCCCACCAGGGGCCAGTGAATTGATTGGGACACCTGTTTTGTACAAAGGGAAAGTGTATTGCGCGATCGGGCAGGATCCAGAGCATGGCGATGGGGTAGGAAGGCTTTCTTGTATTGATGCCAAAAGTGGTGAAGTTCTCTGGAAATACACCGATGTCGGAAGAACGATATCTACGGTTTCGGTATTGGATGATCTGGTCTATGTTGCAGAATACGCCGGCATTATTCATTGCCTCGACGCAAATTCTGGAAAACTTTATTGGTCTTATGACTCCTTTAGTAGAATATGGGGATCAACTCTTGTGGTTGCAGGTAAGGTTCTTCTAGGCAATGAAGACGGAGACCTGCTCATTTTGGATCATGGGAAAAAAGAACCAGAAGTAAAAACAGTCAATATGGGTGCTCCTGTTTACAGTTCCCCCGTTGTGGCAAATGGTACTCTATATGTGGCTACTCAAACCCATTTATACGCGATCGGCCAATAACCCTGAACCAGAAAATTATGGGAAAGCGAATGGTTTGGTTTTTATTTGTTCTGATGTTTTTTCTACACCAGGACTTTTGGTGGTGGGATCAATCTTTTCTTGTATTGGGATTCTTGCCAATCGGGTTGGCCTACCATGCCACATTTTCTATCGCCTGTGCTATCCTTGGCTGGCTTGCCATAAGGTTTGCTTGGCCAGCCGAATTAGAAAAATTTGCAGACTCACCTGATCAATCCAAATAAATACCATCTTTTAAATTCGGATTTATATGACGACACTCATTGTAATTGCCTGTTATCTTTGCCTGCTGTTAACCCTTGGTTTTTTTAGTAATCGGTTATTTCGTGGCACCAGTAAGGATTATTTCGTGGCCAGTCATAGCATAGGCCCCTTTCTTTTACTCATGAGTGTCTTCGGCACCACCATGACTGCATTTGCCTTAGTCGGTTCGACTGGAAAATCTTTTGAGCGTGGTATCGGAACCTACGGGTTGATGGCATCGATTAGTGGCCTGGTACATGCGGGCATTTTTTTCCTTATTGGGATAAGGTTGTGGGCTTTTGGTAAAAAGTATGGCTATATCACGCAGATTCAGTTTTTTCGTGACCGCTTTGATTCAGATAAGTTGGGGTACTTACTTTTTCCGATCCTGGTATTGCTGGTCGTTCCTTATTTACTCATTGGTATCATTGGTGCAGGTAAGACAATAGAACCGGTAACGGCAGGAGCTTTTCCAACTTTTTTTACGAACCCAAGTGCACCTCCATGGCTTGGGGGAATTCCACCTTGGTTGACAGGGCTTGTGGTATGCCTGGTTGTGCTAAGTTATGTGTTCATGGGAGGCTCTCGCGGTGCGGCTTTTGCCAACACTTTCCAAACCATTGTTTTTATGTTTATGGGATTGGTCGCTTTTGTCTTTATAATAAAGGCTTTGGGCGGGATTGAGAATGCAGGCAAAATCCCTGCTCGTATCACGGAACAGTCTATCATTGTACAAGACTATCGTTTTGATAAAAAACAGGCTACAATTGTGGCCAATGAACCACCTAGAGTAATCGGTAAAGTACTCTCATCAGAGAGCGACGATATTGTAAATAAGCAACCTCATCTTTGGAGAGAAGCTACCCGGGTTGAATTCAAAAAAAAGAACCTGAAATCAGGAGAGGTTTCTTTTTTTGAGAGAGAACTCGGATTCTCTTTCATAACTTTTGTTACTTATTTATTTATTCCTTTGAGTGTTGGAATGTTTCCTCATTTATTTCAACATTGGCTGACCGCGAAAAGTGCGAAGTCTTTCCGGCTCACCGTCATTGCTCATCCCCTGTGTATCATGATTGTATGGGTACCTTGCGTATTAGTGGGTGCGTGGGCCAGCGGAGTCTTACAACCAGGAATTCCACCACCAGCGGTATTGTCTGCAATGCTAAACCTTTTGGTTGGAGATCCCATCTTGATTGGCCTGTTAACCGCTGGGATATTGGCTGCTATTATGTCTTCTCTTGATTCTCAATTTCTCTGTCTTGGCACAATTTTTACAAATGATATTGTTGTACATCGTGCGGGAAAGAAAAGATTTACAGATAAACAAATTATTTCCATAGCCCGTATTTTTATTATTTGTATTGTATCTCTAACCTATTTTCTGGCTATGCTTGCAAAAGACGCCAATGTTTTTGATTTGGCAATTTGGTGCTTCAGTGGATTTTCCGCTCTTTTCCCTTTAGTATTTTCCGCTCTTTATTGGAAGCGAGCCACCAAGTATGGTGCCATCGCAAGTATTGTGGCTGCCGTTTTGAGTTGGCTCTATTTTTTCCACCTTTCAGGGTATGGTGGGGAATATCTGGTTGGACCGGGTATTGTGCCTGCAGCTATATGCTTTGTGGCCGCTTCAGTTGCCATGGTTGTTGTTTCTCTGGCAACGAATCCTCCCCCCCCTCAAACAGTGGCTAGATTCTTTCCAGAAAATAATTCTTAAAGCTGAACTTTTTCTTCGAGAGTTTCGTTATACCATTATCTCATTCAACCTTTTTAAACAACTTTTTATATGGCAATTGAAAACCAGACCCAACAAGCAGCAGCAGACTTAGACACCCATGTTGCTGAGATCATTAAGTGGCATTTTTCAGATGAAACCGGTTCACCTTTCTGGCTAGACTGGGCTAGGGATCAATCATGGGATCCGCTTGAGGAAGTCAAAACTTTTGAGGATCTATGTAATAAATTTCCCAATTTTCAGGATGAATGGCTTCGTGATCTACCAAATAAAGTATGGGTACCCAAAGCTTACAAAGATCGTCCCTTTAACATATTTGAAACCGGTGGCACGACGGGAATGCCAAAACAGCGAATTGGATGGGAGGATTTCAGGATTGATTACACTGCCTTTTCTGAAACTCTTTCCGATGAGCATTTCCCAAGAAATCACTATTGGATGATGGTGGGACCAACCGGGCCAAGGCGTTTACGCTTAGCCATTGAACATTTGGCAAACGAGCGGGGGTGTTCCTGTTATTTTGTAGACCTCGATCCCCGTTGGGTGAAGCGGCTGATTGCCAACAAGCAGTTTGACCAAGCTCGTGCCTACATGGACCATGTCGTAGACCAAGCTTTAACCATCCTGAAAAACCGTGAAGTTAGTGCCTTATTTACAACACCAAAATTATTGGAGGCTTTAGCCGAGAGAAAAGATTTAGTACGGGCTGGAATCAAGGGAGTATTTTGTGGTGGCACAACCATGGATAAGCAATATGCCCGGTTTCTTGTGGAAGAGGTTTGCGAGGGTGGTAAAATTGGTTTCGTTCCAACTTATGGAAATACCTTGATGGGGCTTGCGAGGCATCACCCAATAAGTCGGGAAAACGATTACTCAATTGCCTATTATGCGCCCCAGCCAAGAGCTGTCCTTCGTGTCATTAACACAGAAAATAATCAACCTGTGGCCTATGATACTTGGGGCAGGGTAGAGCTTTCCACCCTGACCAAAGAATTTTTTATGCCCCGCTTTCTTGAGCGGGACGAGGCGAGGCGCCGTAGACCATGGACTGAAGCACCTTGGGATGGAGTTGCGGAAGTTCGACCATTTGGTGCTATGGAAAAAAATATTGTAGAAGGAGTTTATTAAAGATGAGTACACCACATATACCCTGCTTGCGGTTTGGAGTGCCATACCGAAGCTTGAATCAATCTGAGGTTAAAGATTATCGCGATGGTTCGGTAAAAGCGACCTTGAGCCAAGTGAATGCCGGCGTCATACGTCGAGATTTAAAAACCATCAACCAAGCACGGGAATCCCTGCAAAAATTTTCAACCAAGGAGCTTATGGATATAAGCGCCAAAGCAGGCGAACTATTCCTTCAAGGAGATTTGCCCATCGGAGAGGATGGGTCCATACAATCCGCTCAGGATTATGTGGAGACTCTTTCATCCACCAGTGGATTGCCGCATGTGATGGTTAGAAAAAATATGGATAAGATTCATTACGCTCTTACGCACCTGGAACTTATTCTCAACGGTTTGACCCGCGGGATTGATTTTTCCGTTTTAGATCAAGGATACGGAAAACACGGCGACTCTCCTGTATGCTTTTTCCCGACCACCCATGCGCTTGGCCTTGTGATGCCCAGCAATTCACCAGCGGTTAACTCACTTTGGCTCCCTTCGATCGCCCTTAAAATACCAATCGTTATGAAACCCGGAAGGGATGAACCTTGGACACCCTATCGGTTGATACAGGCGTTTATTGCAGCCGGTGCACCCAAAGAAGCCTTTGGTTTTTATCCAACAGACCATGAAGGGGCTGGGGATATACTTAAGCACTGTGGGCGTGCTCTTATTTTTGGGGACAAGACAACCACAGATCAATACTCGGGTGATCCCGGTGTTCAGGTACATGGCCCAGGATTTAGTAAAATTTTGATTGGGGATGACGAGATTGAAAATTGGGAAAAATACCTTGATGTTATGGTTTCCTCTATTGCAGACAATGGGGGGAGAAGCTGTGTGAACGCTTCTGCCGTTATCGTCCCAAAATATGCAAAGGAAATAGCGGACGCTCTCGGTCAAAGGCTCGGTCCATTGAAGCCCCTGCCTGTCACCGATCCTCAGGCTGTACTTTCCGGCTTTGCCAACCCGAAAATGGGGGAATGGATAGACCAAACCTTAACATCAGATTTTTCGGAAAAAGGGGCGTCTGATATGACGGCTCCGTACCGGGATGGTGACCGTTTGGTGAAAGCAGAAGGAGGCACTTATCTTCGCCCGACAATTGCTTACTGTGAGTCGATGGACCATGTACTTTCCAACCGAGAATTTTTATGCCCATACGCAAGTGTTGTGGAGGTAAACCAAAACCACATGCTGTCGGCTATTGGTCCCACTCTTGTTGTAACCGCCATAACAAAAGATGCATGTTTTAAGAAGCAACTTTTGGGAGCAAGTAACATTGAGCGACTCAATATCGGTCCGATCTCCACCATGAAAATTTCTTGGGATCAACCACATGAAGGCAATATGTTTGAATTTCTTTACAAGCGCCGGTCCATTGGAATGGCGGCGTAGGGTTTACTTTTCTTCTCTCACAAATGCAACTTGCAACTTCGGGCCAAGAATCACCGTTTCCTTTTTTTGCGGAAGGTGATCCATCGCACCAAGAAGTAATTTTTGGTATTGGTTCAAGTTCTCATGTTGGTGAAAAAATAAAAGGGTTTGGGAATCGGGCCTTACTTGTTACCGATGACGGCCTTACACAAGCCGGCCATGTAGATCCTATCCGAGAAAGCCTGGCTCTTCATGGGATAGAAGTTTTTACCTACGACCAATCCATAGAAAACCCAACGGATTCAAGCGTCCAAGCATGCGTACAATTTGCCCGCCCATTGGAAGTCGATCTTATTATTGGACTTGGGGGCGGGAGCTCGATGGATACGGCCAAAGGTTGTAATTTTCTTCTTACCAATGGTGGAAAGATGGCTGATTACTGGGGAGTGGACAAAGCATCTAAAGCTATGCTTCCTTTTGTGGCTATTCCCACAACCGCTGGCACAGGGAGTGAATGCCAATCCTTCGCCCTTATATCCGATGATCTCACCCACCAGAAGATGGCCTGTGGCGACTCCAAGGCACTACCATCTTTAACAGTCTTAGACCCGGAGCTTACAGTTTCCCAACCCCATCGGGTAACCGCCTGTACTGGGGTGGATGCCTTGGCTCATGCCCTAGAGTCCGCCGTAAGCTCAAAGAGAAATAGTGCCTCATTCAGGCATGCAAGAATAGCCTTTCAACTCCTTGAAAAAAATCTCCCCCAAGTATTATCCTTTCCTCATGACCTTGATGCCCGCGGGCAGGTTTTGGTGGGTGCTTCCCACGCCGGTGCTGCGATTGAAAGAAGTATGTTGGGTGCCGCTCATTCCATGGCGAATCCTCTGACTGCTCAGAAAGGGATCGTTCATGGAGTTGCCGTGGGGATTTCTCTTCCTGGGGTGATGGCATACAATGCTGAGGATGAAGAAGTATGCTCGATTTATGCTCACCTCGCATGCTTGGCCAATCTTGCCACAACGGATGATTCTGAGGACAAGGCGGCTCATGCTTTAATCCGAAGAGTCCATAAACTTCTTGATTTGGCAGGGCTTCCAAAATCTTTGGTGGAACTTGGGTTTTCCTCCAGCGATGTTCCAACCCTTGCTCGTGATGCCGCTGAGCAATGGACGGCAAATTTTAATCCCAGGTCTGTCACCACTTCTGATTTTGAAAACCTTTATTCTCAACTTTTAGCTGGGATTGGTTACGATTTCTCTTCACTCGAGGGAAAGGTAAGGGATTGATTTATATGTCCCGCTTCATTTCACCCGGTTCTTTCTACCTGCTTGGTACAATGGCACTTTGCTTAATTGTAAATCCGGCAAACTCTGTGGAAAGCAGTGGCTGGCATCGGCACAGAGGCGATGCCGCCTTGCAGGGAAAATCTACTGCTACCCTTGGTACTAAGCTTACCCTGGATTGGGTATTTGATACCGGTGACTTCCTGAAATCCTCGGTGGTTACATCCATCACTCATGCATACATCGGTTCAGACCGTGGCGTGCTTCATGCGATAAAGTTAAAAGATGGGAAAGAACAGTGGAGGTTTAAGGCTGAAATGGCCATTGAAGCACCCCCCTTGCTGCATAATGGTATTTTATATGCCGGGTCGACAGATAGTTATCTTTATGCACTCGACTCTCGGTCAGGTAAATTACTCTGGAAATATGAAACCGAAGGAGAGATTATGGGAGCGGCCAACCAAGCGATTCGGCCGGAATCCAAAGACTCCGTAATTGTGGTAGGGAGTTATGATAATTTTGTCCATTGCCTGGATGCAAAAACTGGTAAGAACCTGTGGAAGTTTGAAACCCAGAATTATGTTAATGGCGTGCCCACCATTTTTGATCAACAATATGTGGTCTTCGGTGGCTGTGACTCTATGCTTTATGTGATTAATTTAGAAGACGGAGAGGAAGTGTCCGCCGTGGAAGTGGAGGCCCCGATTGCTGCTTCTGTTGCAGTGTCTGATGGGGTGGGGTATGTGGGGAATATGGATCGGGCAGTGATGGCATTTAATCTGTTGTCAGGAAAAAAAGTCTGGAGCTATCAACCAAAAAGCTTTCCTTATTTCTCTTCACCAGCTGTGAGTCAGGATACCGTTTTTATTGGCGGCCGTGATAAAGGTCTCCATGCAATTGACAGGCTTTCTGGTAAGCAAAAATGGAGATTTTCATCCCGGGGTAGAATTGATAGCTCCCCAGTGATCACCGAGGAATTTGTGGTCTTTGGCTCGATGGACGGTAAACTTTATTTGTTGTCCGCCGCTACCGGAAAAGAGATAACATCTTATGAGATTGGGGAGTCTATATCCTCCACGCCTGCAGTGCTTAACGGTAAAATTATCGTTGGGTGTGAAGATGGAAAAGTTTATGCCTTTCGAACCGAAAGCAAAGAATGACAGAAACCAAAGAAATTAAACCAGACCGAGAAACCAAAGAAAAAACAAAAGTGGGGAATTATTTTGTTTCTAATTATCCTCCGTTTTCTTTTTGGAATGAGTCCGATATACCCTGTGTTGATAGTATGCTCAATAGCCCAAGTCCGGGAACTGAGCCCTTGGGGATTTATTACCATGTGCCCTTTTGCCGGAAGCGCTGCCATTTCTGTTATTTCCGTGTCTACACCGATAAAAACTCCAACGATGTTCGCAGGTATTTATCCGCGACCATGAAGGAACTCAAAAATTATGCGGACGCTTCTTATCTGCAGGGCCGTAAGCCAAAATTTGTCTATTTTGGTGGAGGTACTCCCTCCTACTTATCCGCTCAACAACTTACTGATTTAACTGATCAGATGAAATCTATCATCCCTTGGGATGAAGCTGAAGAGGTAACCTTTGAATGCGAGCCCGGCACCCTTACTGAAAAAAAGCTGGAAGCGATCAAAAATTTTGGAGTTACCCGTTTGAGTCTGGGAGTAGAAAACTTTGATGATCATATACTAGATATAAACGGTCGGGCTCATCGATCAGGAGAAGTTTTTAAGGCCTATGAATTTGCCCGCAAACTTGGCTTTGAAAATATAAATATTGATTTGATTGCCGGCATGCTTGAGGAAACGGATGAGAACTGGTCGGCATGCATTGATCGCACCCTCGAACTTGAGCCTGATTGCGTGACCATTTACCAGATGGAAGTTCCCTTTAACACCACGATTTATAAAAATATGAAGCAAGAGGGTAAGCTTTCTGCGCCCGTTGCGGAGTGGCCTAAAAAAGGCAATGGGTTTCAGAGGCCTTCGCTCGTTTGGAGGAGGCAGGGTATACGATTACCAGTACCTGCACGGCGGTAAAAAACCCTGCCACCACCAAATTTATTTATCGTGACCGCCTCTGGGCAGGTGCAGATATGATTGCTCTCGGAGTTGCCTCTTTTGGCCACCTGGGAGGAATTCATTATCAAAACCTCACCCATTTTGATCAATACTGTGAAGCCATGGAGTCCGATAGTCCTATAATTCGACGAGCTCTGATGACCACGGAAGAAGAGCGATTTATTCGGGAATTCATTCTGCAATGGAAGATAGGAAAAGTAAGCCGTAGTTATTTTGATAAAAAGTTTAAGATCAATGTATCAGAGCGTTATGATAAGCTCTTTAAGAGGTGGAAGAAAGCAGGTGATTTGGTAGAAAATGGAGATGAATTAATGCTTTCCAGGGATGCACTTCTCCGGGTTGACTCTATGCTGCACGACCTCTTCCTTCCTCAGCACCAAGACTCTCGTTACGTTTAGACTTATGCCGACCTTCCCAGACCTTTTGTATCCCCTGAGCTTTATGCGAATGACTCGCAAATTGCCAAAGTTAAATTTTAGTGAACTGGACGCCAGTCAAATACCAGAGCCTTACGCCTCTCTGCTTGTCCATGATGGTGATATGACATCCCGACTCGAAGCATACCATGAGTCAGCCTTGAGTGTCAGTCCTCTTCGATCCTCCAATGATGGGAAGTCTTATTTCCGTGAAGTGTTGTTGACCACAACGGAAAATGATCAACCTGTAGAGTATGGTGCGATTGAGATTACCTTGAAGCATTTACCCGAAGAAGTGCGCCCTCTTGTAATTGAGGCAAAACAACCCTTGGGTGGTCTTTTAAATCAATACCGTATACCTTACTCCAGTTCACCTCGTGCTTTTTTGAAAATTATTCCTGATGGTCCCATTGTTGAAGCTTTTGGCTCGGTAGAATCTGACGAATTGTATGGCCGTAGTAATCAAATCACTGGTTTTAATGGAGACATTATTGCCAGAATCGTGGAAATTTTACCCACTCTTGTATTGAATTAAGCTTGTGAACCAGCCGATCGAACATTGAATGTATAAACAGGTATGATATCCCCAAAATCCAACTATGATGCCATCGTCGTCGGTGGAGGCCCGGCTGGTTCCACAACCGCTGCTCTGCTTGCCGAGAAAGGACACGATGTACTTATTGTCGAAAAAGAAAAATTTCCCCGCTATCATGTTGGGGAGTCTTTGATGCCTTTTTGTTACTTTCCCTTGGAACGACTTGGGCTCGTTGACACGCTAATGGAATCAGGTAATCCCCGAAAATACTGCGTTCAGTTCGTTAGGGAAGATGGTTTCCTTTCCCAGCCTTTTTATTTTTTCCAACACTTTGACCACCCATCATCCACGACATGGCAAGTCTGGCGTTCTGAATTTGACCAGATGATCATGGACAAAGCCCGGGAGCATGGAGCCTCAGTGATGGAAGAAACCAAAGCTAAAAACTTGATCAAGTCCTCGGATGGAAAAGTAAAAGGAGTGAAAGTTTTATCCAAAGATTTGGGAGAACTTGAATTACGGGCCCCCATTGTTGTAGACGCCTCAGGGCGAGATTGTTTTGCCGCTCACAAGGAAAATTGGATGGTGCGGGACCCGGAGTTAAAAAAGGTAGCAATGTGGACTTATTATAAAAAGGCCAAAAGAGACCCTGGTCTAGATGAGGGTGCAACAACGGTTGCCTACCTTCCCGATAAAGGATGGTTTTGGTACATCCCCCTTCGTGGAGATATGGTAAGTGTGGGCATTGTCGCGGAACGGGATTATTTGTTTAACGGTTCCACCAAGGACCATGCCGAAATTTTCCAGCGCGAAGTGCAAAAAAATGAATGGATAAAAGAACACCTGGCTGAAGGGGAACAAACTGGTGAATACCGTACTACTGGGGAATATTCTTACCGTAATCGCTACTGCTCCTCGGATGGTCTCGTTCTCGCTGGCGACGCTCTCGGTTTTTTAGATCCGGTTTTTTCATCCGGTGTGTTTCTGGCGTTGAAGAGTGGTGTGATGCTTGCCGATGAAATTGATCAAGCCTTGAAATCTGGCCAACCGGTTACATCTAAAAATTTTGAAAATTATGGAAAGCGTATGCAATCCTCCATCGAGACTATGCGTAAAATTGTCTATGCATTCTATGATCCCGAATTCAGCTTCGGCGACTTGGTAAAACGGGGGGATCATCTCCGGTCCGCTTTGACTGATTGCTTGATTGGTAATGTCGACGATCAGGATTTCCAGGAATTATTTGATTCCATGTCCGTCTTGGCAAAATTACCAGAGCCTGTGGAACATGGTTTGGCTCAGGCTTCTCCGTGAAGCTTGCTTTTTTAACACCTGGCACCGGCAATTATTATTGCGGGGTGTGCATGCGGGATAATTCTCTCGCAAAGCAGTTGATCGTTCAAGGCCATGAGGTTACCATGTTGCCTACTTATCTACCCCACTTTTTGGATGAGGAAGCCGCCACTGGAGATGAACCTATATTCTTTGGTGGTATCAATGTATACCTCCAGCACAAGTTTTCCATATTTCGAAAAACTCCAAGCTGGGTGGATAAAGCATTAGACAATAAATGGCTCCTCCGAAAAGCTGCAGCACGCAGTGGGATGACATCAAGCAAAGACTTGGGAGAAATTACCATTTCCACCTTCCGCGGAGAAAATGGCCCGCTTGCCAAAGAAGTAAAAAAAGTCGTGCAATGGTTTAAGACCCATGGTGTGCCTGATATTATTTTGCTTTCCACAATTATGCTCGCTGGTATTGGCAAAGTGCTGAAGCGGGAGCTTAAAGTTCCTGTGCTGGGTTTTTTACAGGGAGAAGATTCCTTTCTCGATTCTCTTCTCCCTCAGTACCGTTTAGAAGCGTGGCGGTTACTCTCCGCCGATGCCAAGCAGTTGGATGGATGTATTGCACCCAGTACATATTTTGGAAACTTGATGGCCGATCGTTTAAATATTCATGTGCGCGATGTCTTGCACCACCCCAATGGAATAACCCTTGAAGGCTTTGAACCTCCCGGCAAACCCACTTCTGTTCCGACAGTAGGGTATTTGGCTAGGCTGTGCCCGCTAAAAGGTCTGGATTTGCTTGTTGATTCTTTTATCGAATTAAAAGAGTTGGATAAGTTTTCCAATCTTCGACTGGAGGTCGCTGGAGGCATGACCGCAGATGATGAGCCCTATGTGGAGGAGCAAGAAAGAAAACTTGTCCAAGCTGGATTTGAGAATTGTTTCTCTATTCGCCCCAACCTTACCCGTGCTCAAAAACTTGATTTCCTCAAAAGATTGACCGTATTGTCCGTCCCTGTTCGTTACCCTGAAGCTTTTGGCCTTTATGTGATTGAAGCGATGGCAGCCGGCGTACCTGTGGTCTTGCCAGACGCAGGTGCTTTTCCTGAAATTATAAATACCACCCAGGGTGGTAGGCTTTATGATGCTGGACAATTAGGTGCGTTTACCGATACCCTGGATGAGTTGCTCAGTGATCGAGCCGAAGCCCATAAAATTGGGACTCATGCTCATTGCTTGGTCACTCAAAAATATGCCAATGAGGTACTGGCTCAATCCCTTGTTGAAAATATACTGACGCCCTTTACCAGCATCCGTGCTTTAAAAACTTAACCTTTTTTATCTTATTATGACTACTGAATTTTCGATTACACGACGCGTTGAATTTAGCGAGACTGACCTAGCCGGCATTATGCACTTTACCAACTTTTATCGCTGGATGGAAATCTGCGAACATGAATTCCTTCGCAGCCTGGGCCTGTCCGTGGATATGGAAGATGAGAATGGCCGCTTTGGATGGCCGAGGGTCAAAACATCCTGCCGATTTAAACGACCATTGCGTTTTGAAGAGGAAGTGGAAGTGAAATTAATCATCACTGAAATCCGGGATCGCTCGATCACTTATGCATTTCAGTTCTGGAAGGAAGAGGATGGTGAGCGAGTTAAAGCAGCAGTGGGCGAAGTTGTTGCGGCCTGTGTTCGTTTTGACCCGGTCAAAGAAACTATGTCCCCAATCATGATCCCCGAAGTGGTGACCTCCAAGCTAGCCATATAGCTTTAGAAAAGCTTTGCTACACCCTGAACTGCAGGGTGTATTTTTTATACGCCGATTCTCTTATTGCTTCACAATTTTGTAGTTTAATGTGAACTAAGTAAGAGGATAAGATTTGCACCAAAGCTTAAGGTGTAATAATGATTAGATTTTTTAGTTACAGAATCCTCTTTCTTTTAAAATTATGAAGCGAATCTTAGGACTTTCCGTGTTTAGTCTACTAAGCTTAATTATTAATGTCTTTGCGAGTGCTCCAGATAATCTTTTATCCAAAAAGCTCTCCGTGAGTTTTAATGTCCCAGCAAATAATGCGATAGGAATTCATGAATTTTTCCTAATCGATGCGGTAAACTCTACAAGTTATTATTTTAAAACATCAAACGATTCGAGTGACTCACCTTTTTGGTTATCTGAACTTTACCATTATCGAAAAACCACTAGTACAGATGCTACTGTACGAATTATTTCGAGTGACGGCGGATGGGTAGATATTGTGCTTTCATTTACGAGTTCAAATTTCGCAAGTTCTACAATTAGTGGCTATGGAACAAATGGAGAAGTAGAATGGACAGGAACGGCTGATGTGAGCGTATTTGATTTGCAAATTTCTGAAATACCTTCAGCAAATCAGCCAAATATTTTAACAACTGACTTATCGCCAACATCAATTTCCGGAGGCACCTTAAGTGCCCAGGATAGTTATTGGCCCGTATACAATGAAAGCATTAGTTTCACTAGTCCCGGAACTTTATCAGTAAATATTACCAACGACGATGATAACCCCACTGGTTCAGGTAGTTATTCTTATTCCACAACAGGGACCAATTCCGCAAGCCTTTCTTATACCATTGATGGAGCAGGCATTACTTTTGAATATGCTTTGCAATTCACTGGAGAGAATGCAGGTATTTACACAAAGTTT
>Ga0206123_10000053_pt1 | contig 97456 bp, 108 predicted proteins | sample Helgoland_Spring_2_FD_160086 | JGI IMG/M metagenome (GOLD analysis project Ga0206123, IMG submission 160086) | Pelagic subsurface seawater microbial communities from Kabeltonne, Helgoland, North Sea - Helgoland_Spring_Bloom_20160316_1 | ecosystem: Environmental > Aquatic > Marine > Epipelagic ...
GCTTTGGATATATTGTGGTCTCCCACTTTTGTTTGCATATCGCCACGGGCTCCACTCATTAGGTGAAAGCCAGGGCCTACTGCTATAATTTCACCGACCATTGTTGCCTCTTGGGATGTATCGGGAATTATTACTCCGCCTGTTGTGATGTCTTGTGCATCTACAGGCTTTAAAACTACCTTATCGGAAATTGGTTTCATATATATTACTCTTTTTTTAATTTAATATTTAAGCTGGTTGGGATATCTTTTTAACATATCCTTTGTATGCATTAAGCATAGTTTTAACTTCTGGTATAAGTGCGAACTCTTCTAGTTGCTCATAGATTTGTTTTTTAAAGTAGACATCATAATCAATGCTAAATACGTCTGGCCTTTCATCGATAAACTTAAGGTCCGCTTCATTTAAGCATATTGCTTTTTGTCTGTCGCCTTTTTTTAGATCTGGTTCGCAATTAGACTTGATATAGAATAAGAATGGATTATCCTTATTAGTGATTTCAATGCCTAATTTGTTGTTTGCCCACTTAGATGCTTTTACGTGCTGAGGCATAGTCTTTGTATACTCAGAAAATGGTTTTCCAAAAGCTTTGGCTATTCCTAGATCAGCATATGGTATTGTTTCAATCTCTGCTCGTATCTGAAGTAGCCAATTTAAGTCTAATTCATTACGAACAGCTTTTTCAGCCATTTCATTAAGTTTAGCCTTTAGGAATTCAGGAGTGTCTTTTCGGATTATATTTAACCCGCGAATAACTTTTTTATTATTTTCCCGAATAATACCGTAGTATCGCTTTTTAGCTGAACTGAAATAGATATACTCTAGATCATACTCGAATTTAAGATCCATGTGCTGATAGTCCATATTAATGCCAGGATTATAGTGCTTAACGAAATTGTTTTCGAGGTCCTTATTAAAGCCTATGAGTTTTTGTTCCATAGCTTCAGGAGTTTCACCTTCGGACCTAACAAAAATTGAATCTGTATCTCCATAGAGAGTTTTATGGCCCCGATCTTTAAAGTTGACTATAGCATACTTTAGAGCTTGTCTGGCAAAGAATGTGATAGCATCTGCACATTCATATGAGCATAACCTAAAATAGTTAAAGCCCATTGCACCGTATGCTGAATTCATAATAAGCTTAAAAGCCCATTGTCTTTTGTGCATAGCATCGACTTGACTCTTATCATATTCGCCAGCTTTTAACTTTCTATTGATTTCCACTCTTTCGTGAAATAGGCCTTTTAAGGCTTGTGGCAATATACCTTGTTGGTGCGAGTGTGCATAGAATAGATAACGACCCCCTATTAAGTCAGCTTGTTTACCTGTGTCTACATAGTCAATATTTTCTGCTTTTAACTGAGCTACAATATCTTCTATGTCCATTCCAGCTTCCATACATGCTTGCTCTGAAGCTATGAATGTTTCAGGGCTAATATTAAAAGCCATTATAGTTGTTGGGTATAGAGAAGTGTAGTCCATTACAGTAACATCCTCAGACCTACCAGGTTCTGTAGGATCTATTACGATAGCACCTGCAAAAGGCTTCCGAGGAATTGTTCTTCGGGTTGGGAATATTAACTTATTGTGGAATTCCTTGATGATGTAGTTGTCTACGATCATTGACTTAAAGAACACCAAAGAAAGAGATTCTAGATTAGCAATCTGTTGGATGGCTGTGTATAAGTCGAACATCTGGATCTTATCATTAATCTCTTTTAAGATTTCAACGTCACGAATAGCGTAGCGAATAAACCCATCATAATCTTCGAGCCAATCACGCCAAGTAACATCAGTTAACTTATCCAGATCAGGGTCACCTAAGATTTCCTTAGCAGCAGTAGCTAGCTTCCAGTTGGGTAGATTGTACCCCATGTCCTGAAGACCTGTCATCATATCTACGTGGTCTAATCCACGAATAGCTGTTCTCCAGAATTCGCCACGTTTACGCATGTAGATGTCATTAATAGGCGATAGCATTTCAGCAGGTAAACCTAAGACCTTACAACGATTAATAATGTATGGCATATCATAGCCATCAGAATACCAACCTGAAAGAATGTCTACCTTGCTTACTCTAACAAGGTTAAGGAATGCCATAATCATTTCCTCTTCGGTCTTTGTGTAGATGTAGCTGACATTGCCCTTGTCTTCGAGCTTAGGCTCTTCTAAGTTAGCAGTGTGTTTGGGATGCCATGACATAACAAAGTACTGATCTTTTTCAGTTGAATATGTTACCAATGAAGTAATAGGCATTAAAGCCTTTTCGGGCTTATTCATAGACGAATCGTCAGGATCATACCATGTCTCAATGTCGTAGTACATGATATGTCGCTTAGTAGACCACTCTTGCTTATTGTCTAGAACATATTTGAATTCAGGCTTTACGTCTGCTTGAAATACCTTGCCAGGATAGCTTTTTGATAGTTTGTTCTTTTCTTTAATCGAGCTATAGTAAACCCGTTGTACCATGTCTCCATGTAGGGTTTTATAGATTTTTGTATCATTACAATCGAATTGGTTCTTATCGTCAAGATCCGCAATATCTTCATACTTGTAGTAAAAGTAGTCCCGATATTTATCCACGTGTTCTTTATAGTTCCCTTCGGAATCATAACCGAACTTATGAATATTCCACATACCTTTATCGAATTTAGCGGCTATTCTTGAAAGTTTGAAATCCATGTGCATTCTTTTTTTGTTTGTTTATATAGCTAATATAAGGCTTATTTGGCTATTACTACGATAAAAAGCGTTAATTTTTAAGATTATTTTTCGCCTGTGCTTCCGAACCCACCTTCGCCGCGAGTAGAGACTTCTGTATATAGATCTGCCTCAGGTACTTCCTGGAGGAATGGGTTACCTAATGGTAATAGTACAAATTGAACAATCTTATCTCCAGGATTAATAACTTGCTCATGTTCACCAACGTTGGTTAAGTTTATATGAACTTCACCTTGATAGCCATTATCAACTACGCAAGCTCCAACGTGCAGAGACTTTTTAACTGCAACGCCAGACTTATTAAATGCAACTAAAGCAAATCCTTTGGGTACATTTACCTTGATTCCAGAAGCTATTAAGCAAGATTCTCCGGGGTTGATTCTTATCATTTTTTGATCTTCTGGTACGAAGAAATCTATACCAGCGTCTGTACTGTTTGCTCTGGTAGGAAGCTTTACATTTCTAATTTTTGATATTTTCATTATTTGTTCTTTTGTCTTAAAACTCCAAGTTCATTCTTGAAGACGTGTAGTGAAACTATATGCATATTAAAATAGCCTGGCTTGACATTTTCCCAGCCGGGCTCGCTTTTAAGTTGGTCTAGTATCCAGAATAACTTTCCGCAAGCTAGATATATATCATCTCTTAAGTGTCTTAAATAGTCACAAGATCTAATATAGTAAGTTAGATGCATAACATTATCTCTCCTAATAAAGTGATATCCTATTGTGCATGGTACTCTTTCACCATGGGTTGCTCCGGTGTCTTCTGGGAACCACATTGGTAGAAATGCTTGCCTAGTAAATGGCTCTTTGCGTAGCATATCTACTACGTCACCCATATTACCATAATCATAGCGTATACCTTTTAATTTTGGAGACCATAATCTTTCTGGATATGTATGACTGAATTTCTCATCAGCTTTAAATTGCTTATTTCCTCTTTGGGCAAAAGGCCACCATTCATTACTTGGAGGAGGATTTAAAGGTTCGCCACCTACCCTTTCCTGTAAGTGGTCCTTAGCCCATGGGAGGTTTGGCCGAACTTCATCAATCACTTGTACCATATTGTCAGGTATAACAAATTTGATAGTGTGATTTAGAAGTTCGACCATTGGTTGTTCAACATCAATAGATTGCCACTTGCCTGAAAATACTTCTACTCCATTTTGGTGAAGCTTTTCTTTTGCAAATCTAATGGCATCTTTTGGCTTTGTGAACATCATTTTTCAGTGTGATAATCTACGAACAAATCTAATACTTTTTTGCGGTATTGCATTTGGTCTTTTTTAATACTAGGATTTTTTAGGGGAGCTTTAATTCTGTCAAGAATCTTTTTTGGGATATCATCCTTAAAGGCTTCTTTCAATATAGACTTATGAGTTCTATCTTTTAGATCTAAAGATCTAGCAAACCTAACAACTTCATGACCTAGAAATGGAGATCTTAATTCTATAGTATGAGCCATAGACATACGGTCTAATCTAGGTAGGTGATAGTATGTTAATTCGTCAAAAATATCAGACCCTTGGGAATCATACTCATCTATTCTGCGGTAGCCTCCAAATAACTCATCAGCACCGTCTCCAGATATAACTATTCTATGTCCAGTTTTAGCAACTGCTTCAAATAGGTGGTATTGAGGAATTACAGACCCTAGGTCAATTGGAGTTTCATTCCACTTGCAATATATTTCAGATAGCTTTGTTTTATCCTCTAAATCATAAGTTAGCCTTTTGACCTTTATTCCCCAGTGGTCTTCACATAGGCTTACATACTCATCTTCTCCGTTGGAAATAGTGTAGTATGTAACATCTGCTTTTAACTCTTCTAGTATTGATGTTATGATTGTTGAGTCAAGCCCACCAGATAGTAAAACTGATATTGGGTAGTTTTTAGATAGTAGTCTTCGCTTAACAGACTCGACTAAAATTTCTTTTAGACTTCCAGATGGCGACTCATTAAGTAAAGTCCAGTTTTCTGCAGTTCTCATATAACGAGGTTGTCCGAAACGATAATTATACCAGAATCTTGGGTCTAGTCTTTTTATTCTATTCCAAGGAGTTCGACAGTCATGGTTATAGCCAAACTTATGTATTGCCCCAATATATGAATCATCTATAGTATCATAGGGTCTAATTAAAGGTTCAATTTCTGAACATATTTCTCCATGGGTATTTACATATAACTGTTTTTTGCCTAAAGGGTCATTCATTGCAGTTATCATTTTAGTTTTAGCATCATAGAGAACTATAGACCAAAACCCATCCCAGTTAGAAATATCATCCTTATACATAGAAATTTTCTCTAGATCAATAGATCCTATAGTTGCGAAAAAATCTACTAGATATTCTGTGTCTGAACTAAATTTTTCGGTATCATAGTTAAAAATTTCACCATTAAATAGTAGGTATAAGTCTGGGGCATATTCATATGGCATAGCCCATTTGTCATTATCTACAGTTTGAATTGGAAGCCTATGGTGTGACAATCTTATATGATCGACCATTATAGTCTTGTGTTCTGTTCCTCGGTGACTTATAAGGTGAGATCTATCAGGACCTCCTGAAATTGATATTCCACACATTTTAATTTTCCTCATTTAAAAGTTCACGGAAATCAAGTGATGAAAACATTGTGAACTCGTTTGCGAATCTAGTTATTTTTAAATTTGGAAGTGCTTCATGAAGCTCAGACAATAACTCTTCATATAATAAGACTTCTTTATTTTTAGACGAGTCATCCCAAACGTCTTTTGCCCCACGTTCACGAGGATTAGTACCATGAATATATATTATTTCAGTCTCATCAAATAATCCTTCGTTAGCAAAAGTCCAGAGCTGTTTAACAGCTTCATCCATAGTTATCCTATTTTCCATTACCCCCCAAACTAAAACCGTAAGTATTCCTCGGTCAATATATAGTTTTTTTGTAATGTGCTTATCACGGTTTAAGTGGTGCAGCATTATTTCTTTACTAATAGCAAATTGGTGTGTGCCCAAATCATTATTGCTTAACTTAAGTTTTCCATACCAAAAAGGAAATGGAAACTTATAAGTCTTAATGTGTGCTTGCTGCAGTAAGTAAGTTTTGCCAGTGTTTCTGGCCCCTTCAATCAATTTTAACATCTATAACTTTTATTTATTGTATACTACAAATATACGAAACTATTGGTGATATAAAAAATATATCACAGGGTATTTCACAATAGCCCGTAATATATTCTCGTTATCCAGTCGTCACGTCTCATAAAGCTTCTACTGTGCAGCTTCCGCCGCTACAAGCTAATTCCCCTGATAGGTCTGTATTGTCTTCCATTTCTACTACACGGGTAAGATCTATAGAATTTAAAGATTCTATCATTGACTCATACTGGGCTTTAGTTATGTCTTCAAATGGGGCTTGAACGTATGTTCCTCCATCATGTGGTAGTACTGATAATCCATTATAAGATTCTCTGTTTTCCCACATCCACTCTCCGACTGGTTCCCAATCCTTTTCTTTAAGAGAAACTGTTGCAGATACGTTGTGGGTATTAGATCCGTTTCTATGTCCAGGTTTAACCCATTCTGTAGCTACCTTTTTGATTCTTTCTAATAGATCGAGAGGTTTTTCTGTACGAAGGATTGCTCCTCGGGGAGCTTTCTGAGGTATACTAATGACCGCAGTGTCATGGGCTCTAAAATAGTCATCTTCAACTAATTCCGGATGGTACTCCATTAAATATCCATAAATAGCTTCGTTTTTACCAACGCGAAGTCTTCGGATATAATATGTATTGTGCCATGCATGAATTCCAGAGGATGTTCCTAGTACTAATGATGTTGTTCCTGCAGGCTTTACCGTAGTTATTCTTGCTGCTGGATTAATACCTAATATTTTAGCCATTCTAGTATTTTCTCTTTTTGCTATGCTTGAAGCTTTTTTAAGATCATACTTTAATACTTCACCAGATCCAATACCAGTCATTGAAACCCCTACCAAAGCATCTTTTTCTGTGGTCTCTTTCCAGACTTCTCTAAGGTAGTGAAAGTCTGTATATGAAGCTTGGATAGTTCCAATAAATGAAGCTACTTTAACCCTTTTATTAAAATCTTCTTGAGATTCTATATTAGATACATTTACTTCGCATAGGTTACAAAACTGATAAGGTCGAAGAGCAATTTCGCAACAAGGATTAGTTCCCCAGTCTTTATCATTTGACAAGTAAATTCCTGGCTCTCCAGCTCCAGATAACTCTACACGCTTCCATAAGTCCATAAAAAATTCTTTTGTTATTTTATGACGCATTAGGACTGCTGAATTGTTTGCACGACCTCGCTGGGCATTTAGTTCCCACCAATTTCCAGATTTACAAGAAATCATTTTTTCATCTGTAGCTGTAAATAGGCTAATAAGAGCTGCTCTTCGAATACCACCAGCTAGTACTGCGTCTGCAATATGGCAAACAATATCATGTACTTCTAGTGTTGATAGTCTGTCGCCTTCTAACTTAGCCTCAAGAATACCTTCGATTTTTAAAATGCACTCTTTTAGTGGCTGAGGTCCTGGGGCTTTACCACCTGATGTTACTAGCATTGCACCTTTAGGTCTGATATCCGAATAGTCAAATTTAATCCTGGATCCTCTTTTGTTTCCTAGGAATGACTTCATAAGTACCTTAATAGCATCTGCCCATCCTTCTATAGAATCTCCTATTACAAACCTTCGTTCCCGTTTTGGGAATGGCTTTAAAACGTGGGGTAATTGATCTACGTGATGGTTTTGCACACTATAGCCAACTCCACAGCCACTAAGTAATAAAAACATTGTTTCACTAAAAGAGTCAATATGATCTATAGGCAAATAGCTGCAATTATAAAGTCTGTTAGGAGAAATTTCTATCGGACGACCTCCGAATTGTAAGCTTCGCATAGATGGCAATACTTTTTTAGAATATACAAATTTATAACATTCTTCTATTTCCTTAGCCAAGTCAGGGAATTTTTTTATATGCATAGCTTTGTTGCGATCTACTAGCTCTTCCCATGTTTCCCTTCTATTTTCATCGGGTGTGTATTTTGCATACTTCATATGCACTGTCAAATCAGACAGGATTTTATTCGATATATTCATAAACTATATTTCCTCTAGTAAATTGGTGTAGTAATAAATATCCACATATGTGTATATTACTTTGGTTGTGCTTCGTTTAATTCGGTAAATTTTTGAGCCAACATTTTTCTCATAAATTCGCTACTTCCATTTATTTGTTGTTGAGTTTCTTGGCCCTGCAATGTGCTAGCTTCAAATATTTCTATCATTCCATTCGAAGCATTTATTTTGCTTGGTAGGGTTATACCATCTGGACCAAATCTATTTTTAATAACGTGCCATCGACCTGTTCCAGCAACCTTATCTTCAATCTTACGGGATAAAGATGCTACAAAGTCGGCTGTCATAATTTTTGAATAATCCTCTGCAATTTTATCTGCTTGGATTACATCTTCTTGTAATGCCGACCTATTGGCCTGAGAGGCCGTCCAAATTGGTATTTGGTATTCTCCTGCCATACCTCTAAGGTCTTCATATATATTTCCAATCTCAAATCTTTTTTCTTTGCCTTGACCTTTTAGTAGGTCTGCATAGTCTACTATTATTAGATCTGGTTTTTTATCATTAATTCTGCATCTTTCTAGGTGAGCACCTAAAGCGTTAACCCCAGCGCCTTTTGTTGGATAGTATTTAATTGTTAATTCTCCAGGTAGTTCGCCTACTATTTTAGCAACTTTTTCTTGGTGAAACCGTAAGTCTTGAGCAGCTATTCCTGTAAATACTGAATCATATCGTAGCCCTACATAATGTTCATTTAACTCTAAAGTATAATGGACTACATTAAGGCCCGCTTTAACAGCATTTGCTCCTATATTAACTAAGGCCCAAGATTTTCCAATACCAGCTGGTGCTACTATAACTCCCAATTCCCCACTGCCAAGTCCACCGTCAGCTAAATCGTCAATAACACTCCAACCAGTAGTAACAGTATTTCTTACAGACTCTTCATACCTTAAAGCTATTTCTGTATTATAATCGTGACCAAGGTTTTTTTCTACTCCTGCTTTCATTGCATCATCAATCTTAACTTTAATGGCATCAAACTCACCATGCTGTAGCAGATCTACAGATTCAACTATGGCTTTTTTCAAAGCTTGATTTTTACAAAAGTCTAATGTTTTAGTCTTAACAAATTCTAGGTCAGTTGCCTCAAATTGTTTGTAGATATCCTTTAAATGGGATTTAATCGTTTCAACTAATAAAGCATTTTCAATTTCATCTAATTGTACTTTCATTACTTCCATAGTCGGAGCATCTTTATACTCTTGGAAGTATTCCATTATTGTGCCAATTATAAACTGATTTGCTTCAGACTCGAAAAACTTAACATCGAGGATGTCAGAAATTTGTTGTAGAAATAGGCGGTCTGTAAAAAGGGAGGATATTAACTTTATTTGAAAGTTGTACCCCCAATCGGAAATTCTATCGGTCATGGATATCTTATAATTTTAAACCTGCCATAGTGTCTAAATAGATAAACGAATCCCTAAGCCAAAACTCTGGGTTGTTTACTATCCTCATCCGATCCTCTTGCAAGTATTTTAAGAACTCTGATGGTACCAATCGTGATGTTGGTTGCTCTACGATATTTCGAATGGATTCTTTAGCCACTCCAGATATATCAACTTCATGTAATTGCATTAATTGGAAATTAAGATCTAGAAGCTTTTCGGAGGTTGCTATAGCATCTAATACTTTAGCTTCTTCTTTTCTTTGCTTGGCATCTTTTATCACATCATCCATTGAAACAATAGTATCTCCAAATAACATTGGGAGACGTTTTTCTAAGGTTTTTTGTCCAAGACCTTTAATTCCTGGTATGTTGTCGGACTTATCCCCAGTTAGAGACTTATATAAAATATAGTTTTCAGGTCTTAGCTTAAACCTATCTTTCATATCCTGCTTAAAATAAAACTTTTTTGCTGTTGGAGACCAAACTGCAATCTTATCATTTATAAGCTGTAAAAAGTCTGTGTCCGTAGACATAATAAAGTGTTGGCTATCTGGAAGAACCTGCTTTGCTATATATGCTATAGCATCATCAGCTTCTATTTTTTCAGTAGCCATTACAGTTACAGGAAGATGTTCTAGATACTCAGTTAGTCTGTGTATTTGTTGGCCCATAAAAACCCGTTCATCTTCACCACTTGAATTAGAATTTATTCGAGTTAAGCGGTTATTGACTGTTCTTTGGGCTTTGTAGTTTGGAAATAGCTTTTTACGTCTAGCAGATCCTCCCTTGCCATCAAAACAAATAATAACTCTAGTTGGCTTGATATGCCTTATAGCATACCCAATTGAAAGGAGGAATCCAGTTATGCCGCCGATATGTATTCCATCTTCGTTAGTTGCTGGGTTACATGTGTATGATCTGATAAACGTATTAAGTCCATCTATTAACAGTACACGATCGTTAAGCCCCCGTGGGGTGGAATCCTCCTTTAGATTGGCTAGAATGTCTAGATATTTAACCTTGTGGGACATCGTCATTGCCTATTTCGATGTCATCAATACCTATAGCATCAGTCTTATAATCCATAATCATAGAATCACAAATCTGATTATATAGCCTGTCTTTGCGTTCAGGGTCATTCAATACCTTAGTTTCGAACTCTTTGGATTGAAATTTAATAATCTCTCCAGTCGTTTCATCGGTATATGTATACCAAGCTCCAGCTTGTGATACTAATTTAGCATCCTTCATCATTTGTAGCCAGGACCCATAATCATCAATACCACTATCAAATAGAATATTAAATTCTGCTGTTCGTAGTGGTGGCCCCATTCTGTTTTTGACTACTTGAGCTTTGGTTTTTATACCAATGACTTGATCTTTACCATTGACTTTGACTTTAATCTGTCCCGCAGCTTTTAGTCTTAGCCTACAACTTGCATGAAAGCCAATTGCCTTACCGCCTGATGTAGTGTATGGGTCTCCAAACATAGCACCAAGCTTAACCCTTAGCTGGTTTGTGAATATTAAGCATATTCTTTGGCGACCAATCATCTGAGTTATCTTCCTCATTGCTTTTGAAAGAATAATAGCTTTTTGAGTTGCCCAACCTGTCTGGTCAAAATCGTCAGCCTGTTCCACTTTGGTAGTGGCAGCAGCTACTGAATCAACAACAATAGAAACTAATCTATCTTTGTCAGATTCTCTTACTTTAGTAATAATGTTTTCGATAACTTCAAAGATATCTTCAACTGTTTCCAATTGGATATACAACATTTTAGAAACGTCAATACCAATACACTTTGCAAAATCTTCATTCATTGCATTTTCAGTATCGATATAAACTGCCAGTCCACCTTGTTTTTGGGTGTTGGCCAGAAGATGGGCAGCTAGCAGGGATTTCCCGCTAGCTTCTAAGCCCGTCAATTCTGTTATTCGTCCTACAGGTAAGCCTCCATTCTTGCGGTTAGAAATAGCAAGGTCTAATATACTTGAACCTGTACTAATCCATTCTTCTAGATCGGTAGGAGTTTCTTCCGAACCATCTAAAAAATACGCAACTTTGAACGACTTAAACTTTTTATTTAGTGAATCTGCTAATGTATTAGCTAGATCGTCTGTTTTTTGAGATTTAGACATTCAGATTAGCTAAATAGATCGTCAAATGCAGCTGAAATGTTATCGGTCTTTTTGACACTTGCTGGAGCATCTGTTGCTGTATCCTTAAAGGGACTTTCGGACTTTGCTGTTGGAGAAGTAGCTTCAGCTTCTTCACCACCATTAAGCCAAGTCGCTAGAGCAGCTTTTAAGTCGTCATACGTGCACTTTTTGTAAATATCGAAGATATCAGTTTGACCGTTCATTACCATTTCTGCAACATTTTTATCTTCTGTTGCTGGTGTAACATTAGGCTTAACCATGATTGTAGTCTTTGGATATCTTTCACTTCCTTCTGGAGGAGTGTAAGTAATAACTAAGTCACGACCTGATGTCGGGTCTGTGATGTCTCCATAGTCAGGATCAGCAATAAATGTTAATAGCTCTTGGTAGACCTGTTTACCAAATCCCCACATTTTAACACCTTCTGATTCTTTTCCACGAACTAATACTGGTAGATATGTACGCATTTTAGGTTCTAGCTTTTTCCCTAATTTCCAGTCATCTGAATTACCTGAAGACTTTAGTTGCTCTGCAAATTCGACGACCGGATCCGGTTCTCCGAAAGTTACAGGAGATAAAAAGTTTCGCTTACCTAGATCATAATGAAAGTATAATTCCATAAATGGATTGTCTTTATTGTGCTGATAGGGTACTATACGTAGCTGGTTTTTACCTGGTTCTGGTTTCCAAAGATTAGATACTCTTTGGTTAGTTGTTTGAAGCTTATTTAGCTTGTTTCGGATTGCATTTAAATCAATTGCCATTGGTTCTCCTTTTAATTGTTAATAGACATGTAAATATAAGACATAACTTTTTAAATAAAAAATTATTTGTTGGTTAGTTTTCAAAATTTGTCATATAATCTTGAATAGATAATTCTTTTGCTTTAGATTCCACCATAATATCTAGTGGTAGCCCCCACGAGTTGATTTTGTCGTGGATGTAGTCTGAGTGAGCTTGCGGCTTTATTTTTGGATTATTTTCGTGCAAGGCTTTAGATTCTGAGTAGTGTACACATTGCTTGATGCCATCTGGCCAAGTTTTAGATGCTAAGTGTAGTGCAGCTTCTTCGGATAGATCCCCAGTGCAAAACTTGTGGTGGTGATAGTCGAAGACAATAGGTATGCCAATAACTTTATGTATACCATGGTACAAATCCATTACAGAATACATTGAAGCACGGTCGTCGTTTTCTATAGTAAGCCTAGCTTGTGCACCAGGACTAAGACGTTTAAAGCTTTCGCAGAAGCGAGCCATTGCTGCTATTTTGTCGCCATATGCGCCACCAACATGTATATTGATTTTTGCATAGTTGGATTGTGGTAGGCCCATTAGATCCATGACTTCCGCATGTTGGTTTAATTCGTGGATTGATTTGTCTACGACTGACGGGGATGGGGAAGCCAAGACCACAAATGGACCTGGATGGAATGATAGACGCTGATTGTATGATTTAGCCAGTGTGCCAGCACCTTTTAATATGTTTGATATTTTAGTGTAGTCTGGCAGATCTGATATTGCATACTCCGACATCCAAGGAAATATACCTGATGACATGCGAAATAGCTTGATACCATTTGCATGATTCCACTTTATAATTTCCACTAAGTCTTTTGAATTTTGCAATGCTAATTCAGATGCATACTGAATGCCTTTAGCGTTAAATGTTTTTTTGATCATTGACCGACTTGTAAATATACCCGACTTTCGGAGGTGGGTATTGATACATGCATATCCTAATTGTGTTTCCATATTATCCATTTTGTATACTACTAATATACGACTTATTTAGTAAAGACTACGATGTTAATCGTTAAAAAACGTTATTTCCAGAATAGTTGCACACAGATAATACCTGTTGACAATATCAAGGATGTTAGAGTTTTAAGGTTAATACCTTCGCTCATAAAGTAACTAGTTAGTAAGGCATATGCCACCATACCAAAACCAAAGCCTAAAAAACGGCCAGGCCATAATAGACCATCAAAATATTGATATGAATACTTAGTTGCTTGAATAAATAGATATGAAATAATTGAACCCATACCGACTGCTAGTAGCAGGGGGTTGCGTTTGAACCATGGCCATAGAAATTGACCATTTACTTGGAACCAAATTAGGGTTTGTCCGCCGAGGAACAGGCTTATAGCCAGTAAAAGTTTATGCATAATATTCAATCTTTAATTAGTACTTAGTAAATATAATAAATCTTTTGTAAATAAAAAAATTTATTGGTGGTTATTTTTTAATTATTATTTTGCAAACATACGCTTGGTTTGATCTGAAGAGCTCGCGGTGTCTTCCGGAGGAACACTTAGGACCTTAGCATATGCTTTGGCATCGCTGATGAACTTAGGCACCCACGACTTTAATTCCGATTCTAATTTATCCAAGGTATCTACCTTTTTAATTGTTTGGGACATCTTAGTCTTTTTACCTGGTATATGGTTTGCCATTAGGTTGATGCTTTGAAGCTCTAATTGCCCAAACTTCGATATGTTGATTCCGGCATAGCAAGTGGCTGTAAACATTATTGGGCTTCTTCCAGGGAAAACTGGAGGGAACTTTTTGGACTCTCCAGTTGTGTTTGCCGGGTCTTCGATATTACGGCCATTTCCAAAGTGGGGTCCTGGGTTGACTACAGAAAGTTTTGATATCCCAGTGTAGCCAGACTTTTTAGCAGCAGCTAAAACCTTTTGCATTGGGTTGTGCATCATCTTTATGTACTTATCAAGAATTGGGTCAGCTTCTTCTTTGGTGAATTGTATTTGGCCCTCATTTAGAATTTCAGTTAGCTTAATCATGTTGACTAAACGTTTCTAAATTTAGGAGCCCCTTTTACAGCCTGGACATTACGAAAGTCTGAGTCTACATAGATATAGTACTTTTCACTGCCTTTAGTTAGGTAGTGGACAACAAAGTTTTCGAAGTCTTGGTATGATTTAACACCTGTAAGCTGGTCCTGTGCGATTTCACCATCAGTAGCCATTTTATCCAATGCAGATTTTTTACCAGATGGGAAGTTTTGAAATTCCCAACCATTATCGAACATATTCTGAACGAAGTCTTCAAAATTACTAGCTTTAACTACATCTTGTGGATGTGTGAATGCTGATTCATATAAGTATTTTTCATTCCATTCGCGAATGTTAAATTTTTTAGGTCTTGACATTATAATATCCTTTTTTTTGAAGGGGGGCCTTTAGGTAAAAAACCTTCTTCGGTAATTTTTTACATATATAAATATCAAGGAGTTTACTTTGTATGCACCACTTTATGGATAATGGTGTTTATACGTCGTAGGTCCTCGACATTTGTTGTTAATAAACAGTTTCTATAATCATTCCAGTCTACCTGAAAAGTGGAATCTAACTCATTCCCATTTACTGATTTGATTAGCGTATTTAGTGCATTGATTGTATATAGGGTATTGGTGTGCCTTTTCCTATGTAGAGATATTGTACTGCCGAGAATATTGAAATCCACAGCAGATGTTACATTGTACGTACACATATAATCATACTGTTTATCTGCATTTTCTAGGACAAATATTTTACCATATAGCACATCATAATTCTGGATTATAGAATCAAGAGTCTGATCTAAATTTTCACCGAAGGTAAATGTACATAGGAGTTGGGATTTCATTATGATTTAGCAGCCTTGGCTTGTAAGCAATCTCTCATTCCCTTTCCAAAACCTGTTGCGACTTTTTGGGAGGTTCCAGCGGTTCTCCAAGTATCATCGAATAGTTCTACTCCTTTACCACTTGCATCGTCAATTGTAATCCTATCTCCACCTGGCTGGACTCTGCATCTTTTTCTTAAATGGTCTTTAAGAGCTGCCTTTCCTTCAGCGGTGGAACTATCACCTTTAAACCCACTTTTTTCTGCTACGCACGTTCTAATCATAGATGGCTTTACCCCATTAATTCCCATCTGAAGTAGCATACCATCATCTGAATCCATATCGACGTATGTGTCAATATGACATGCATCTAGAACACCACTAATATATCCCTCTTGGTGTGGGCCATTATCAGCATCTGGGTTGTCTTTTGAATATCCGTCTGGTTTGTCTGCTTCTACCAAATCGTTGACTGCAGCTGCGTGTGAACTTTTTACTATGTCTTTTTCTGTTTGTTTTATTTTTGCAGATGCTTTGACACTTTCATCGTTAAAGTTTAATGTTGGATTGTCCCTTTTAAACTTACTATCTGCTGCAAACTCTCCTACTTTAATAGCAATTTTACCATAGGTTGTGTATGAGGGACTTTTCCCTTCGTCAGTAAGTTTTTTTGAATGAGCGTTCATTTCAGTTAAAAGCTCTTTGGTATTCATTTTGTCAGGATCTAATCCATTCTTTTTAAGATGAGTTCTAAACTTTGAATTTTCCCTTAACTTTTTGATGTAGGGTTTCATTTCTTTTGATTCGCACACAGCAACAAAGTCGTCAGTAATTTTAATGTCGCTTGCTGCTTTAACAGTATTTTCCTTGACCTCATCAACTTTTTTTATATTTTCCTGAAGAGATTTTATTACTTCTTTGGCAACCTTAGGTCCATACTTAGCTTCTAGCTCGCGAAAACGTTTACTAGGTGACGAGTTGTTTTGGGGATCCCGAATCTGATCATCTTTTTTGTTAGATATGCCCATATAGGTGGTTCTGCCTTTGTCGTCTTTACCTACAACATAGGTGTCATGATATGATTTGAACTTGGAAAAGTTTTTTAGTTGCTTTTCAGCGTATTTCCTATCTTCAGGAGTTTTAGCATTTTTTAAATTATCTTCTAAATGGGCTTCAACTGCTTGATCTGCTTCTGGGGTAGACTGAACAGTTACATTAGGTTTTGATGTGTCTATTGACGACTCTTCTATAGATTGCTTAGTTGATAATGCTCCATCATAAGCAGTTTCCATCCATTCATCATATGCTTTGTCGTTACTATTAAAGCCTTTTTTACCTTTTTTGTGGAATACACTTTTTGGGTCAGATTTGGCTTTTTTTCTTTGCTGTAGAACCCACACCTCTCTTTTTGCAAGGTAGGTATTAAATTCAGGAGAATCGGGTTCTAAACCTAAAGCTTTAGCAGTACGAGAATCTTGTTTAGTTTTTGGTCTATTTTCAATTTCTTTTTCTTTTTCTAATATAGCCTCTTTATTTTCCGAATCGAACTTATTAAAGTCAGTGTTAGTAGCCTCGCAATACTTGGATTCCCCTTCACTAGCTAGCGCACCTCCTGGTCCAGCAATTCCTAAGGCCCTATTAGTTTGTACGCCATTTTGGAATTCTACAAGAACATCTAGATTCCCAGAGTTTAGGTCATCTAAAACTTCCTTTCTAGTAGGTCCTTTAGGGTTATCCTTGTGGGTTTTATCCTTTTCACCAAACTTACTTCTATCAACATTTATTTTGAGATCTTCTTTTGGGACATCATCTTTATCTATTTTAGGATCATTTTTAGGCTCATCCTTAGACTTTTTTGGAGAGTCTCCAGGGCTTGACCCGTATGGTTTTCCTACTCTTCCAAGACCCCTATTTTGAGAATTATCAACGTAGGTTCGTTCTTCTGTAAGGGTTTCTATTAATTCATTAATAGCAGGAGTAGTCCACTTATGCATAGTCAGGACCACTCTTAATTCTTGTAGATGCTCTGGGTTGTTGAAGTCTGGAGTTCCATCTTCTAGTCTCCAACAAAGTTCTGTTATTATTCTATTAAAATCCATAGGCATTTCCTTATATTATAAATATCATTTCACAAAGCCAAAGGTCTCATGGCATCATAATTCTTACCATACTTTGATTTGGTTGGTAGGCCCATCAGGGCTTTTAGTTCGAACAATAGGGATTTGCCATCTTCAGGGGCAACGTCAAACAAAAATGAATCGTAGGTATATAGAACCAATTTGGTTTTACGATCTTTTAATAGTGCTTGAATTTTTTCCATAACTTCGATATTTTTTTCGGTCTCATAGGCTTGGATTAAATAATTAAATAATTTCTGAGGAGACATGTCCTCATAATTCTTTTTATAAAACCTTCTACCAAAGATCGGGGTCTCGATGTAGCCCCTCTCATTATAATTATCCCATAATTCAAAAATATAGGTCTTAGTCTTCTTAAAGTATTCTATGTTCTCAAACTCCTTCGGTATACCTCCATAGAGCACCCTAAACGAGATCCTTTTCGACTCTTCATATTCCTCATTGGTCAAGTTATTAGTGTCAAAGTACATTTTTCCAAGATGAGAGTGAACTGAGGGTTCTGAGAATTCATAGTCGATAAGTCCAGCTATTAACCTTAGGTGGTAGGCATCATAGTCAAACTCAACTAAAACTCCTGAGTCATGTCTACTAATAAACCTTGCCCTAGACTTGTCGTCTTTGTTTAATGCAGCATAGTTTACCCCATTGTTGGTGTTTGAAGGTCTACCGGTAAGTGTATACAAGTTGTATTTAGAATGTTCTGTGCCTGTTGTTGTGAATATGCCGTTATCTTCAATTGCTTCAAATAGCGGAGCAATCCTATCTATATATGTTTCTTCACATATTGCCTTAGGCATACCTGCTAGCACTCTGGAGTTTATTGCTTCCTGCTCTCTGTGCTTGTTTTTTGGTATAATCATATGAACATCATTTCTATTCCAGTACTTATGACTAAAAAATTTAAATATTGGTAGCTGAATGGTTTCCAGATCGGTGGCTTTCCCAGTGTTCAGGTAGCTACGAATTGAAATCTGCTTCAGGATATCCATATAGCCAATATACGAAATAAAAGCTATAAATAAAAATATTTATGAGGTTATTTTAGCTAGGTCATCTGCAGGAAGAACTAGCGGTAGTTCCGGAAATTTATCTTTGTGAATAGCCATAGACCTCTGGTTGGTGTCTATAATGCCAGTTTTAACAATTGTACCACTAGAATTAGGTATATCATTTAAAGGTCCAGATATTTTCCACACTAGCTTTATTGCTGCATACAAGTTTTTTAGAATTATGTCTTTTTTCTTGTAGATAGTATATGTTGGTTTTGAAACTTCATAAATAGTTTTTGTATATAGGTTTTTAACAAAGTACCTATTTATTCTTGAAATGGCGTAATCTTTTTCTAAAGGACTAGGTTTAAAGCTTACAGGATCGTCTAGGTGTTGGCCAAATGTAGGATGTAAGCCATTAAATTCTAATGCTTCTACGCCAAATTGAAATTCACTAAGCCTAGTAGAAGGTCTAGGATCGTCTACTCCTGAATATGGAAAACCTTTGTAATAGTGATATAGGCCTACATACTCTTTTCTAGTATCGACCAATATAAATTCCGAGCCTTGAGTGGAGTAGATCATGCTTTCTGTCCTACAGGTACCCCACTCCAGCTAGTAGCTTTTGCTATAGGTTTTGGTTTTTTTCTTTCGACCTTTTCAGCAGGAGGAAGCGGCTTTATTCTCAAAACAGTAGATAGTGAAGTGTCCCAGGAATCCCCACTTATGCTATGATCAATTCCAGTTACCATAAAGGTAGAACCATCATATCTTGCAGGAATTGGGTCTATAGTTAAAGAATGTCCCCACTTAAAGCCTCCAATACCATCCATTTTAAATGATAAGTTTATTGGAAGAATTGGAGGGGAATTTTGTACTACATCCTTATACGGGCTAAATGCCTGTAAAGCTTTGACTGAAGCTTTCATAGTGTCTATAGTGTCAGGATCTACACCTTTGACCAAATCTAACCAAGCATCTGTGTATTGCTCTTTAAGGTGTTCTAATTCAACATCAGGGTCATCTATTTTTGGGGTTCCATGTGTGGTTCCATCTTCGTCAGTTTCACAATGGTTTTGGACTTCGGGAACCATTTCTCCCCATCCTGGGGTTCTGTCTTTTAGGCCTGCCCCAAATAAGCTAAACTCATCATTATTGGGTTCTGCCGATCCTCCATCTTTTTCTGGAACTTTTGAATTTGAACCATACATTATTTGGGCTTTAATATCATTAGAGACTTTGGTGTCAATTGTTACGTCTTTCATTATGCTGTGATTTCCATAAACACTAAGAGCATATGGGGTAACAGACTTTCCTAGAGATTTGGCATCAACAACAGTCATTAAAGCAGGGTTGTCTGGAAGTGGCGTTATAATTAGTTGCCAAGGATTTCCACAAGCTTGATTTATTCCATCTAAAACTTTATTTACTAATTCCTCAATGGTTTCAGATTCTAGAGCCATTCGTTGAAGAAATCTAACGTTAATGCATATATGAGCCAACCACCCTAGGTTTTTGTATGCATCTCCAGTTCTCGATACTTTAAAAGGCTTCATTTGGTTAAGACCTAGCATTTGCTCAAAGTCTAAAACATCGCCTGCGGCATTAGCCGATTTTTTTTCATGGACTAAGTCCCAAAAGTTTTGACCAGGTAGCATGCAAACAGTAGGATCTGCTGAAGTCATTTTATCCGGGTTTGCAAGAGTTGTCATGCGGGAGTCGAACCTATACGCAGACTTGACAGCTGTATTTCGATAGCTTGCTGGTGCCTGGTCAGCTGTTGTCCCTCCATTATTAGAGGTTTTAGCACCAGGGGCCTTTGGCAACAAAGCATCGTTTAGAAGCTCTTCTTCGAACCAAGCATAAGTTACAAATTTTTGGGCAGTCATTATTGACCCTCCACCTATAAATGATTTGAAGGATTCCCAGGTACTATTATCTGCTTTTTCTGCGTCGGACTGTTGTTTGTCCATTTTCATTGCAAAGCCCCAAGGCTTGCCGTATTTCGATCTGGACTTTCCCATAGGGATTACACTATCAGATGCCAAAAGCTGATTTAGTTTTCTAGATAAGTCAGACTCTTTTGCACAATTAGACCCATCTTCCTGTTCTTCAGTTTTACAACAAACAGCGTCTTTGCCGACTTTGGTGGATTCATGAGACATCATCATTTCTGCAGGAGATGAAAATGTTGTGGTACATGAATAAGTTCCGTTGGAGTCTTGAGTCCATGAAAAATTTGACACCACACCTTTTTCTGCGCCATAACAACCTTCGTTTATATCAGAAAGTTTAGCAGCTTTGGTTAAGAATTCATCAAACGTTAATGCATGGTCTGCAGCAGTCATAATATCTACCATCCTTCCACCAGATGGCTTTACCGTCCATCCATATTCAAGAACCACGGTTTTACCAAGAGACATAAAAAGTTTTTCAAGTTCTTCGAGATGCTTTAAGCTATAACATTTATAACTAACCTCAATTTTTTTAAGAGTTTTTAAAGTCCCTGTGTGCTTTATATCTGCAGAAACAAGTCCTGGCATTGGCGTTAACCTGGTGGTTGTGTCATATAAATCGTCTGTAGTGTTATTACTTTCTAGAGATTGAAAATCACTTAGTTTTCCATTTTGAAGTACGTTTGAAGTGAATCTTAGCCAAACCATTCTAGATGTTGTCCAAGCAAGGTTACTCCCTGGAGATTTGGCTGCAGCTATTCTATTGGTAAGAGATGTTTTCAGAGCTCCTGAAACCTCTATCATTTTCATAGCCATTATCGTTCTTCCTGGAGTTTTCTGTAAGAGGCTTGTATTTTTGTTATTTCTGTAGGTATTCTAAGTTGGATTCCCGGAGGAACTATCATACCATGCTTACCAAGGCCATTTGCTACTGCTATGATCCACCATAGGGTTTGGTCTTCATAATACTTACTGGAAAGAAGATCTAGCCTGTCTCCAGAATTACTTATTAAGTAAATATCACTTATGCTTCTTGGGATCACCGGGTAGATATTACTTTTAAATTGTCTGGGTTTACCCTCGTAGCGAATTTCTGGGTTGGATGCGTATCTACTCATTTTACACTCTCGTCAAATGCGGTTTTCCAATACCTGGTGCCTTTTGTAAAGAACCCACCGTCGGCGTTTGTTAATAGTTTATAGCCTAGATTTAATTTTATTACCATGGGCAATTCAGCTTTAGCGGTTTCTGTTCCAGCGGTCCCTAGGTTTATGTCCCAAGGAACATCTTCATCTACAGTAAAAGTTATTTTATCTATAATTACATTTTGATTTTTATAGAGATCTCCTAGTGTGAGTTGACAAAATGCGGCTTTTGCAAGACCACTGGTTGTTATTGATGGAGATGCCATTTGATAGAGGCTATTTAACCGAATATAATTTTGTTTTGCTTCTACTGCTGTGAATGAAACTATCATTAGATCATGAGAAACGTCTCTGGCTACACTATCAAACCTTTGCTGGGCCATTGTTCTTCCTGCATACTTAACTTCTGACCAACTGAATGAAGTGTTGTCAGTAATAGAGCCTAAGCCATAAGACCTGAATTTAATTTCCTCTGAACCTCTCGTGAGCTTTAAAGTAACGTAATCAGATCCTTTGCCGGCAACTTCGCCATATTGATCTGCCTCTCCTCCCGTAGATTTTCCATAGTCTATAAGACCAATTCTTGAATATGAGTTATCCGTAGCTTCATATTCAGTTCCATCTCTAAATGACCGAATAGCATTTGAAGAGTCGTTGGTTTTTCCCTTTCTAGTTATGCCCCCATAATCTAAAGCCCCATACTTTATAATAGCATCGTCACCACTTTTAGCTGGAATGTTAATTGGGTTAAAATCATCACCTAGTTTTTCAATACCTGGGCCTATACTTCCTACATAGTTTCCACCTTCTTTATATTTGCCTTCATATGAATCATCTCCGGTTTCTCCGATAGGCAGGTTTGTCCCTGTTGGAGGTTGATACATGACAATAACTTCACCATCAATTCTCGGGGGTTTGGAGGTTCTGTGGTTGGTAAAGCCTATTCCAAATACAGAGTTAGGTCCTCCTAATCCAGACATAGCATTTATTTTTTTACTACGATTAATATACCAATTGGTATTTTTTATTTTGTCAGCTACTTTTTGAATAAATGTCTTGTCTGAACTTACTTCTTCAGTTTCAGACGGTGCTATGACTAGCTCTTTAAAATGTCCGACATTTAGTTGACTTGCTATGCTAACTAGTCTATTTTGTCCGAGAAGGGCTTTGGCTTTAATTCTTTTTTCATAATTAATAGCTTCAAGATTAAGGGGCCCTAGACCATGACGATCAATATGAATCCCAAGCGCTCCTGCTGGAATCTGGGCTGCTGTAGCTAATGGATTGTATATTCTTCCTGCATTAATGGGCCCAGGAGCTAGGAATTCTCCTTTTGGATTCGACAATTGCAAGCCTGCTTGCTTTGCAATAAATAGAAGACCTTTTGGAGAGCCCATAAACTTAGCTATTCTGCCTGTGTCTATTACAGGAGCAGTTAAAAAGTTTATTTTATTTGAAGGGTTGTCTTGCCCTTTTTGGATTCCCCTTTGCATAAATGGCTGAGCCATCCATAATGGGGTTCTAATATTTTTATTTTCAGCTTCTGCTCGTATACTTTTAAATTCAGCTGCGCCAATATGAGTGTGGTAGTGGTCTGCCATTTTATTGGCAAAAGCGTCATTGGTTAAGTTTTCTAAAAATCCCATATCAAGTTCCCATTGGTCCACGAGCAAGAGCTATTACATCTCCAACTTTTTTACCGTCCATATTAACAACCCCTGGCTGGCTCATCAAATCTATTAGTATATCAAGCTTTTCTGCTATAACATTGCTACTATCGTCTTTGTCGCCCCCACCTGACATTCCACCTACTATAGCACCAACTCCCATTGCCAATCCACCTAGTAATAATAGTGTTGGTAGCATAGGGGTAAGCATTACTAAACTTGCCCCAAGAGACATAATTCCTAATCCCAGGATTCCAAAGGCTAGACCTAATGCTCCTATGCCTGATGCAAGTGGAGTTAGAATAGCCATACCTGCAGCAAGTCCTGTTATAATTTCAACTCCACCTACTAGTCCGAATAATCCCACCCCAACTGCTGCTATGCCAAAACCTGCTCCAAGAAGTATTAAGCCATAGCCGATAAGCGGCATAATTGGTATTGCTGGTGCAAAGGTTAAGAGCCCCATCGATAGTTCGGGTAGCATTGGTATAAGTAACAAGAAGTTTGGTATTGCTTGACTTACAATGTTAAGAGCAATTGCCAACACTAGCATCGCTCCAGCAACTATCAACATTGCTGCAGCACCTGCAATGATTGCTAGAGCTCCTACTCCTGACATCATGATCGCTCCAAGTAGAGCTACCGCTCCAACTAGAGCCAACATCGAAACAACTGCCATACCTACTGCCTCCCAACTTACACCCATGAATTCCTGTACTGCTTTAGCAAATACAAATACAGCTGCTGCTACTATTACCATTGCTGCAGCACCTTGAATTACCTTTTTCATGTCTATCTTAGCCATGCCTTTCATCATACCTCCACCAGGGGCCTCTTCTCCGCTATCACCTAGCTTATCCATTATTTTGTCTTTACCTTTGTCAAGTAGATCCCCACCCTTTTCTTCGACCATGTCTTTTGCTTTATCTTTTAGATTATCTACTGGAGTTTCTGCCTCTCCGCCGCCGCCAAATAATTTTTTCCAACCTAGGTGAGCTTTTTCTTTAAGCCAATGAGCGACATCCTTTCCATATTGTATACCTTTTTGAATGCGTTCTTTTATTCTCATCTTATCCGAGTTTATCAACATATTACTCGTTGCTGATAATAGGCCCATATTATTTTTAATAGTTTTCCCAGTACCCATTATAAATCCTAGGGATTTTTCTAAAGTGCTTGCTTCGACAAGTCCCATTTCGATTTGCTTTTCCTTATTTCCAATCATGGATTGCATCGTTGCAAGATCAACTCCAGCAGCATCAGCAAGGGCTTTTCTTTGGATAACCGACATTTTTTCAAATTCTGCTATACCACCTACTTGTTGGAGAATAGCTTTAGTTGCTCCTACAGTATCTCCTGCCATAGCTAGTTGTCTGGCTCTATCAAATGATATTTGGCGACCTAGTAGCACAGAAACCTGCATTTCTTTTTCTATAGATGTTTCTATATCCAAAATGCTAGTCATCATCTGATCTATAGCAGCCATATTTGTGCCGAGCTTGGCTGCTTGTACTGCAGTTTCTGCCATCGATAAAGCACTCTTACCACCAAACTTTGCCATAAATTCTGAGCTTTGAGCCATGTCCTCCATGACCGCTCCTGGAGCAACATTATTAGCTTTGGCTAGGTTGGCTACACTTAGCATCTGGTGTTTAACCATTTTGTCAGATTCATTAGACATTAATTTAATCTGTTTAAATAGCTTGGCTCCAGATGCTTCTGATACTCCATAAGTTTTGCTCAACTTTGCAACAGCGACAATTGCTGTTGAAGTTACACTATCGAGGTCGCCCATTTCAGTAGCTAGGGCTCCTGCAGCTTTTGCAGACTTTTCAAAGCCAATACCGAGTAGCATTCCACTACCAGCTGATTTGGCCAAAGTTCCTGCCATTGCTAGACCCTGGGTGTATGATAGCCCCATTGAGTGCTGGGCATCCATTAAAGTGCCCGATATCTCCATTGCTTTATCAGCTGCAGCCACCAAAAATAATCCTTTGGCTATTTTAGGGTCAGTGGCTAAATCATAAAATTGTTTAAATTTCTTTTTAAAGTAATTTATTTTATCATTAATTGCTGCCTGTTGTTCTATTTCTTTCCTTTTTAACTTTAAAGCTTTTTCTGCCATTTTAACAGATTTGTCATTTTCGAGGGCTTCGCTTTCAAGAAGGGTCTTCATTTCTTTTTCAAGACTTCTAGTCTTTTCCCTTACAGCAAGTAGTGCTTTGGTAGAACTATAGCTCTCCCCCATAGCTTTGGCCAGATCTCGGACCGTTCCAATTCTTTCTTTTTCAGCATCATTAAGAGCATTAGTTGTCCTGAGATGCTTGTCTAGAGCTGCTTGAGCTTCTTTATGGGAGGGGTTCTTAGCCATCTAACCTTAGCTATATTTTTTATTTAGTCTTGCAGCTGCTTTATACGATTTTTTAATATCAGCTTCTTGTTTTCTAATTCGATTGACTAATTTTTTTGCTTCGGGAGATTCTGAAGCTAGCGCATCCATTCCGTCAATATACATTTGGGAATTTGTATTTAGAAGGACTCCTTTTATGTGATCCATAATACTATCAAATATCCCTTCTTGTAATTTATTGGGATGTTTTGCCATTTGGGCCAGAATTACAGGCCTTAATGCTTTTCTAAGTTTTTTCTCATTATCCATGGCTACTCCTATGTAGATCTATTCAAGTATAAATATCACTAATTTGGAGTTTTGGTTGAATTAGGGTATCTTGGAGGAGGAGTTCTAGACTTGTTTCCTTTGCTTGCTTTTTCCTGAGCTTCTTTCTCTTTCTTAAGCTGGTCAGATAGGGTCTTATAATAGAAAGTTCTTAGGTATACTGGAAGGGTGTAGACATCAGTGTGCGTAAATGCACCTTGAGAATGGTATGCTATCTCAAAGATTTGTTTGTGTAGAATGGGCTTGTAATCAAGCCCTAGGCCAAAAAAATTGGACGTTCATTGGCATCTGAACTGTTGGGTCTTCGTGACCACAGCTTTCACATTCGAAGTCAATCGTCATGTCTACGTCGGGAGATACTGTGTCTAGGTACTGACGGAATGCTAGAGAATCTCTAGAAAGAAATTCATTGTCAACAAACGATCTAATTGCCGTTTTGTCTTCTTCACCATCTATAGCTACAATCATATATTTAAACCGACTGGTTAATTCATATGTTACTCCGTTGCCACCAACCTTCTTTTTTTTCATTCTTTTTGCTTCTGCTTCAACTAGCTTTTCGTCAGCGTGAGTTAGAATTTTAAATGTTAAGGTTTTTTTAGCTATTGGAAGTTTAAATGTAAATCTTCCTTCACTGTCTGGGGCATCACCTTCTAGGATTTTATTTTCTAAAGATGTTAAATCGACAGTTTGTTTGTGTTTAGCGCCACATGCAGGACAGGCCATTTCTACTGGATATTCAGCACCATATCCTAGCACTCTTGCTGCTACCATGATTGCATTTTTATCGCCAGTAACTAAGTCGTTATAGTTTACAGATTTACCTTCACCATTGCTTACGATCAGAGCTCTAAGTAGTGTGTCAATAACTAAGCCTTTTTGGATCAAATTAGAAGATGTTAGGATATCTTCTTCTTTAGCAGTCATATACTTCATTTCAACTTTACCTGATGATAGTGCACTATTTTCAGGATATAGGGCTCCTCCACTTGGGAGATCTATAATTTCTGTTGGGAATTTAGACTCTTTTATTAGGGTCGTATTAGACTCGTTTGCAAGTTGGTGCTTTAGGTCGTCTGTGGAAAGGGCTTTGCCCGGGTAATCGTCTGTAACTTTATTCATAATTAGGTTCCTTTGAAGGTTCGTATATATAAATATATAGCAATAAAAAAAGCTCCATAAAGGAGCCTTTCTTAAATATATTATTTAATCTTAGTATTGTAAGATAGCGTGATCGAATCTAATGTCTAGAGAAATCATTAGAGGAGTTCCGTCCTCTTCATATGATAAATCTCCAAATGTTGCTTTTGTTATAAAAGCACCTTTAAGATTCCACTCTTCAACCTTATCACCTACTGGACCTAACACATTAATTGTTATATCCTTTTTATACATATCAGAATAGCCATTTCGGCCAGTAACTGATTCGTGATGTAGTCTTACCCATTCCATAACGGCTTGTGCTCCAGACGGAACAATTGGATCGTAAAGTTCCATGCCTGATATTGCATCCCATTCTGACCTACCTTTGATGTATCTTGTAGTGTTCATATGCTTAATTGCAGTTTCACCATTACTAATACTAGGCCTTGGGCACTTGCGTATAAGATATGATGGTATTCCGTCAACATACATGATAAACCTATTTGCAACCTTAGGTTCAAAATTAGTGTGCATCAGTTCTGTTGGGTCTATTAAATTTGCCATTTAGTGTTTCTCCTTGTATATAAATATCTTAGTCTTCGAAAGTTGCGCCAGTTGGCATGATGTTAAAGTCAACTACGATAAACTCTGCAGCTTTTGCAGGCTGTAAGAAAATCTCTCCTTTCATGATATTTCTATCGATTAGATCTGGAGTGTTGTTAGACTCATCCATAACTACTTTAAATGCATATAGACCTTGGTTTTGTTGAACAGATTCCATATATGGATTAACTGAACCTAGGAATCTATTGCGAGTAGCTGCTGTGTTGTTCTCGAATACAAGGTATTTAGAAGTACTAGCTATGAATTTCTTAAGATTGATTAATAATCGACGTACATTCACACGATCAAGAGCAGAAGCTTTCTTTTGAAGAGTCTTTTGACCCCATACGCAAACGCCTTCTCCTGGGAATGTTGCTAGAGGATTAACATTGTCCTCGTATAAAGTGTCACGGTTTGCATGTGTTAGCTTACGCTCTGCTTGAACTACAGTTTCTAAACCACCTCGGTTAAGTCCTGCAGGAGCATACCATTCAGCAGCAACTTTATCATTAAAGGCATAAATACCAGGAATGAGAGTTGATGGTGGAACCCAGCAATATTTGCCATTTGCATTTGTTTGTACCCAAGGCCAATACATAGCTGCATAGCTTGTATCAAGGCCTGAACCTTCAGTGGTAGCAGTTGAAATGTTTTGGGTAGCTAGTGTTGGATCTACTAAAGCAAAGCAATCTCCTCTTGTTTCACAAGCAGTAATTAACTGATCTGTTAGGGTTTTATGACCTGAAGTATTTAGACCTGGCATTGAAATTAAATTAATATCATACTCATCGGCATTACTTAATAAGCTTATAGCAGTTTGATATGATGTTAGGCCTTTTGCAGCAACCGTTGGATCTAATCCTTGAACATTATTATTTGCGATATCTCCAAAAAATGCTGCTCCTGCTGTTTGACCATCCCCATCTGCTCCAGTTGAAAAAGATCCTGAAGATGCCTTAGGTAAATTCTTAAGATTTACAGATGCGGTGTTTCCATTTGCATCAAGGTAGTCTGGTATTTCATTAACAGAAGATACGTAGACATATTTAGACTTATTTTGAAAGTTACCACGTGGCTGAAGGTATTTCTGAGTTCCATCCGTTGCTATTTCTTGGTATTGATCCCCGATCATTTTACTAATAAAGTTTGGCTGATTTGGATCAAGACTTAGGCCTGACCAAGTCTCTAAAATAGTTTTGCGTTTAGATGTATCATTACCTTGACGAATCAATAGTGTAAATGTACCTTTTTTCTCGCTAACGTTTGAAATTTCATATCTTAAATTATCACTAGATCCATTTGTTAATATGTTATTAGTTGTTTCTGCACCAGTAGAGTTTTGTGTTGCACCGTCTGCAAATGTATTAAGAACAAATGGAGTTACTCCTGAAGCTGTTGAATTGGTACCTCCTGCAAGTGCGATTTTACCAACAAAAGTTTCTGGGGTAGCCGCTGCTGATGCAGATACTTCCCAACCATTATATGCCGTTCCAGCTGCTGAACCAGAAAGCTCGAATTTCGATGAAAGTCCTATTGCTGTTAGATCTACTCGAGCGTTACTATTAACTGCAAGTGCTAAATTAGATGCTACTGTTGCAGCATCTGAACCACTTTGGAAGTAGTCAATAGAAGCGTCTTCAGAGTCGCCTCCAGCAGAAGTACTTGAAATAAATGTTGTTACTTCACCTGAAGGGGACACGAACTTATATCTATCACCTAATGCAGGTGTTGCTACTGTGTAATGACCTACTGCGTAAGCAAGTCCAGTAATAGATCCTGATGGTGTAACTGATGCAGTTGCATTTGAATAACCATCTCCAAGAATTCTAACTACGGTTAAAGCACCTGAATGCTTTAGATATTCTCTTGCTGAGATTGAGGTTAAGTACTCTGCTGAAGTACTACCAGATATAAAGGTGTCTCCAAATAGCTGAACGTATTCTGGATAGCTTGATACTTTTGTTGGTATTAAAGCAGGACCTTTGACTGTAGGACCTATAATGGCTCCACCAATTTCACCAATACCTTGTGGTACGAATGACAAATCATTTTCTTGCGTAAATACACCGGGGCTTATTATTTTTTCAGCCATTTATTTGTCTCCTAATAGATTGTATTATTATTCAATATATAAATATATTTCTAGAAGGCCAAACATCACCTATTTAGAAATAAAAACTCCTGTTTCTGGATCTAATGTGCCATCACCATACTTAGCCGTTATATCTGATATAACTTTAGATTCATTAGCTTTTAATGAAACAAATTCTTTTTTAAGCTTTGTTTTTTCTAATTCTAAATTTTGCATTTCTAATTCTATTTGCCCGAATTTAAAAGTTAATTCTTCGAATGATGATTTTATAGATGAAACGGAAGTCATTTCTTCTGGTGTAAACTTGATTTCTTTTGACATAATGTAAACTCTTATTCTTTGTTTGGAATATCATCTAGAGAGCCCAAGGTTTCAGTTCCCATAACAATTTTTGCAGAAGAAAATGTTTTAGGGTCGAAATTACTTAGGGATTTTTGGATATTGTTTGGTATAACGTAGCCATTCATTTCTATTGTGAATGTAGCCTTTGAAGCACGGTCTTCTCCTATTTCAGAGGTTAAAGATGTTGCAAATGTAGATATTTTAGAAAGAAATTTAAATCGTTCATTTCCCCAGTACTGATTGGCAGCATAGTTAATATCTTCAATGATTAAATTTAATTGTGATATATAGTCTGCCCAAATAATACAATCATAAGTTAGTTTAACATAGTCAGGAACTACAATATTTGTATATTCCCTAACTGGGGTTCTTTCATTTAGTACTGAAAAGTTGTCATATCTATTTTTAGAACTGTATGGTTTTTGATATGACTGAACAAGAGGGTTGTTAACGTCCACTTTTGTTCCTATCATGGAATTTTCCATAGAGGTTCTTTGGTATGCAATCGCAGGTAGTTGTATTTTACCTTTAGCGTCTCTTAAAAAGCCGCCTCTAGATATAGACTTCCATTTTTCAGGGGAAGCATATATAATTGGCACAGGGGTTTTACCGTCGTGGCCTGCTACCGTGGGTTGGATTACATTATCAAAGTAGTATTTAATAACCGAATCTATATCATATAAACCTAGGGAAATGGCTTTTTTAGAGCCGGTCGTATCAATCTGTTTAGATCTATCTATCTCTTTTGCCATTATATATTCCTAAGCTTATTATTGTATGCTCTGTGTATTTTTTCTATGTTGAGTCTAGTTGTTCTTGTTTGGTGAGTTTCACAAAGTACTGAAAAGTTCCCTCCATGCCCACCATCGCCTTTGTCGGTAGAAGGATTTTTACCTGCTATGTATTGGCTTTCACTTTTTTTATCAATTTCCCAATAAGCATTGTCCCAACCAATAATATCCCCAATTTCAAGTTTTAGATTAGCTACATTTTTTAATTCCTCTCTAAGAAAGTTAAATCTTGCCGTCTTGTTAAAGTCTATGCCAAACTCATCAGATGAATATTCTTTAGAGTCAACTTCTACCATGCATGCAATTCTAACCCCTGGGAAGTACACTTTGTTTATGGCTTCACCATACAAGTCTTCTTTCATGTCTTTTAACGAAGATTTATAAATGTCAACAGATATACCAATTACCTCGTTTATAAGTTCCTTATTCATTAAGTTGAATAGTCTTACGTCTCTAAATGATCCAAATAATCCCATGTTAACCTAAGTAGATGTTTAATGGAATGTTTGTAATTGTTTCTCTAAGGAATTCTGCTTCGTCTTTTTTTGCTTCAAGCATATTTCTTCTAGATGATGCTTCTAAGTCTTCTCGTAAAGAAGCTATTAGGGATTCTTTTTCTGAAGCTCCTTCGCTTCTCAAGGCATCGCCATCAACTGTGATTTCTCCTCCTGGAGTAGGTATAGAGCTATATTTACTTCTGACAATTCCTAAAAGCTCTTTAGATAGCGCTAGTGCATACTTTCTAATCCACTGAACTCCGGGAGCATTAATAGTAGAATAATCTAAAGCCCTGTAATCTATATCAGCAAAATTAGATACTGTGCCAGCATCGCCTAAACTATCAGTATACTTATTGTCCTTTACATAATATTGAAACCACATTGTAAAGTCTGTTTTTGGTTCTGGGAATAGCCTTATTTTATTGTTTTGAAGTTCAAAACTATATGCAGACTTTCTAACTAAATCACTAAATTCTACTTGTTGTTGGCGTAGTAGGATGTCATATATAGGTAGCATCATAAATGATACACCAGCACCTCTATTTTGTAAGCCAAATTCACTAACTGCCATAGCACTATTATTTCCTAATGCATATTGATCTGTGTGGCGTATTGACGCTGGAGTTCTATCGTGAAAAATCTTTCTTACTTCTAATCTTTTACCACTTTCGCTAACTGCTCCCCATAATGCCTGCAGATCATAAACCTGGGACCCAGATACTACTGAAATAGAGCCTTGCTTTAGATCTGTCTTACCCCCAGTCAAGGTTTCTGTTCCATAATGTTCAGTTAGACTTATTAAACCATTTAGCCCGTCTGCCGATCCTGTTGTTAGATTTGTTTTGGGTTGAGATGTTGCATCTAAAAGGTTTTGTCTAATTTGATATCTTTGGATCTGAGCACCATATTCTGTTACAGCTTCTTCAAAACATGCAAAAAAATGAACATCTTGAAGTTCGATATCCACTATAGGATAGCCAAGTCTTTTAGCACACCATAAAGCTGTATTTTCTACATCAGAGTTATATGTGCCTTGGTTATCATATGTCCCAAATGGGGTTTGTCCGAAACCGGCATTGAATGTCGCGGTGCCAGCAAATAAGTTAGTTGTTTCAGCCATGGGGTTCTCCTGTACTTATAAATATCAACTCGTTTGCGTTTATGGTCCAGTGGAAATTCTAATAACCCCTTGATATGCATTACTAACCCCTTGGGTGTCTACCCATAAAGCTCCTAACTCTCCTGGATCTGAGATGGGTAGATCCTTAAAATTAATCTTTCCGGTTATAGTAAGAAACTCTGAAATGTGTAGAGTCTTAATATCTGCAGCATTGCCGCTATGAATTATTTTTTTCCAAGTACTCATAGCTTACATAGTATATCCAAAAGGATTATTAGGACTAGCATCAGTCCCGACATTTAGGAAAGTAGATCCTCCCCATATGCCTCCGGTTGTTTGAGTAAAATAGAGATATACGAATATATCAAAGTAGGTATAAGGAAAAGTGCTGGCGTTGTATACCGGAGGATTTGAATTCTCTATGTAGGAGTATACTGCTGTGAGATCCCCTAAAAGCCAGAACTCAGAGTGAAACTGATGCATTGGTCCAAATTCCCCATAACGAGCAGCTACAGACTCCGGAGTAACGTATGTGCCAGCATCATTCGCCCAGTCATAAACTGGGTCTGTGAAATCTATAGGAGGTCTGTTGTCGTCGTCAAGCGATAAGAACTCTCCATATTCTACAAGGAAACCAAGTAAATCGGCAGAACCAATCTCACCATCGCCGTTGAAATCGAAATTAGGGGTATAACCAGATTCCCCATCAGCAGTACCATATGCTATAAGGAAGCCAAGTAAGTCGGCAGCTCCAATTCCCCCATCTCCGTTGAAGTCAAAAGCGTAGGCTTGCCATGGAATATAATAGGGAGATATTGTCACAGGATCGTTGGAAATTCTCACCATTACATGTTGGTCAGCAGACGACTTCATTAAACTCCCTATAGGCAGGTCGAAGTCTGAAGTTGGTAGACCGTTGAATTGAACGGAAGAACCTTCTATCTGAAGAGATGCAGTGTCTGAACTTGAAGGACCTGATACTATGACCGAAGCCGCTTCAGTGCTGCTGCCACTTATCATTAATTGTTTCCAGGTTGCCATAGATTAACTAGTTACTTTTAAAAATGACCCCGAGTTCCATAGGTACCCAGATCCTACAGGGGGTGAAGTCGGAAGATTTTTCATTATTATTAAGGACCCAGTAACTTCTAAAATACCACCCGGGGTTACTGTTAAAGCGTTTAGTTCTGCAACACTACCACTAACTATTACTTTTTTCCAATCCGATGGCATTTATTACTTTTCCGGTTTTACTTTTACTTTTTCAGGCTTTTGATGTATAGTTGCAACCTTATTTAATAGCGCTGCTACTACATGAGAATCTCCTCCTCGAATTTGGAGCTCTGACAATGCTTTGTGTATTAATGCTAATTCTTCTTTTTCAAACATAACTATTCCTTTATTTAATTAATATCTAGCTAATATATGACAAAAAGTTTACAATAAAAAATTATTGGGTGATTATTTTTTGCAATTTTACTGCTGTTTGGTAAACTAGCTGAACATCTTTGCCATCAAATTTAGAGTCTGCTACTAGTTTTAATAGGAATTCTAATTCTTCTTTTGATAAAGTTGTTGAAATTTTTTCTTTCTTTTTGTCTTTGGATAATATTCCCATAGGTTATAACTCTTATTTTATTTATACGTGGAAGTAAATTTCTCCAGCGCTATCAACTCTCATGTTTCCATCTACATTTGCTTTTACTGATTCTGCACCATCGGCTGAGCCTGAAAATACCCCTACAAAGTGGACTTTGGTTGCTCCTAGGTTTGTGGTGAGTTCAGGTGAGCCGCCAGCATAACCCATACCAAAACGGCCTTTATTTCCTATTCCACTATCATACATTAAAGTGTTACTTTGTGTCGGGTCTTGACCAAAGGTTATACCAAAGTCAAAGGTGTTAAGCTCTGCTCCTTTTCCCATAAGAAAACAACTATCAGAAATTATTAAGTTTTCAGATTTAAATATAGTAACATTTTCTGCATCGGAAATATTTAGATTTCCTGGTATGGTGATAACGTCGTTTACACTAGTTCCAAAAGCCAAAGTATTACTTTCAAAAGGCCCTGCAAGTAATAGTGCTACGGAATCTTCTTCTGTTCCTTTTGAAAGTCCTCCATTGGCGAAACTTAAAAATTGGTCATCGGCTCCTACGGCAGAAGCTGTCCAGTCTGTGTTATTGACATTAACCCCTCCGGCAATATCTTCGATAGTAATAGCAGGTGTGGTTGTTGCATTTGTAAGTGTTAGGAATAGCCCATCTATAGTTGAACCACCTTCTAATGGAGCTACTGACATTGATGTTACCGTACCTGTAGTAGCCGAATAGTTTGGTAGGCCTTCTACAACTTTAGTTTTTAATGCACCTAGAGAGTGTTCGTAAAGCAGACCAGAAGTGGTCGCATTTGGATAATGGTGCTCGTACATTAAAGTATCGTTAGTTGCAAAAGATTCTGAAGGGATATGCGTGTGGCGGGATATTATACTACCGGTAAATCTAGAACCTGATATAGAGGTATTTGCATAAGCTGGGGCATTAAAGGACCCTGAAACGATCATAACAGAGATCACACCAGAATCTTTAATTTTTATACCATCGGCATCTAATCCTAGACCTGAAGTGCGTCCTGCATCTTCCCAAAGCTGTAGCGCCATTGTTGCAGGAGCTTGGAAATTAAAGTGTTGGAAGCCAGAGCCAGTGTTGAATCCCGTGGACATTGTTAATGCCCCGAAAGCAACCTGTGAAGCGGCTATACCCGTTAGGCCTGAACCAGTACCTGTGAATGATGCTGCTAGGAATCCTTGTGAAGCCGTAAAGTCTGTAGTGAAACTATGAGAAGCGGTAGCATGTGCTCCCATAACAACTGAACTAGTTGTCTGTGATGTCACAAACTCGTTAAAGTCCGTTCCGTTGTAGTAAAATGTTCCGTCGACACCTAGGTCCCCGAAATTACTAGAGCCGGAAGCAATCAACGTAGAAGCTGTTAAATATGATACCTGTAATCCTCCAAATGGTCCTGTATGAGTATGGTCCCCAGCATTTACAGCACCTACCTGAAAAGGGTTAGTAAGAGGATTGGTGGTCTGTATATCAATATGATTGCTTCCAATATCAATATTGAAATTACCATTAATACTACCAGCTTCGTTTGACCCTGCGTCATCAGAACCAAGAGCCCCCACCGAAGTCCATGCTTGAGCGTTGCTCGATGAAACATCTCCTTGTCTATTGGTTGCAGTTAAATCACTATATGCAATGTCACCAACACCGGTGCCATTTGTGAGCTCGGTGTTGGTATAGTTTGTTGAATGGATTACTTGGCCAGGAACATCGCTTCCCCATGCATAGTGAACTTCTGTGGTGTTGGTTGTTGTTGAAGACCCACTATAGTGAGGAATACTGTCGTGATCTAGAGTGCCTTCATTAATACTCATAGTAAAGGCTGTGGCACCTTCTTCTTCTGTGCTTAAAGAAAGTCCTGTTGCAACATCGTACGTGGTGTTGATCCCGCCTAGATCTGATTGGGTGATAGGAAGGAAATTTCCAGCAGCGTCATGAACTAATACTTTATCTTCTATAGCCCCGCCGTTTGAAGCTAGAGGGGTTACTTGTAGTTCCCCTGTAGGAATTGTTAGTTGAGTTAACTCCGCGGAGCCTGATTCAACTATTACTTTTTTCCATGTACTTGGCATTTATTTTCTCTCCATTACTGCTTTTGATCTATGCGTAGATATACATATTACCACCTGAATGTCTGATGTTTCCTATCTGATCTGCCTTAGCGTTCGTTGCTTCTGCCTCTGATCCATTTATTACAGCAGCAAAGTGATAGTCGGCTGCAACATCTTGAGGAGTTTCAGAATTCCAAATGTCAATATCATTATTATAGTTGACCCCAAATCTACCATTACTTCCACTATAGTTGGTTTCCCATACTAGCATATTACCTTGCGATGCCGCTTCTCCAAATTGAATTCCCACGTCTGTTGTAGTGGACCCAGATCCAATCAATATAAACTTATCTTTGATTTCTAGGTTTGTAGAAGCTATTGATGTTAGGGTTCCTTCTACAATTAGATCACCTGCAATTGTAATAGTGTCTGAGGCATCTCCAAAGGTGAGGTTTCCAAGGTTGGCATTTAATAAAGCCCCGGCTGCAGCAGCTGGTGTGGTTTGACCTGTTCCACCGTGGTCTATAGCAAGAGCTGCGCCTGACCAATTATCATCGTTTATTTGAACCGCACCACCAAGAGTAATTACCGGGGTATTGCCTCCACTGCTTTCAAGGGATAGACCTGAGACGTTTGAGTCTGCTGTGACAGCCGTTACCGTTCCCACTTCTGTTGTGAAGTCTAGAGAACTACTTATAAAGCTAGTTATATCAGCAAGGGTTGTGGACTTGATAGTAGCAGTGTCTGCGTCTTGGATTAGGAATTTATTTGTTGAATTAAGTGAATTAGCAGCAACATTGTCAAGCGCAGATATAAAACTCGGTGCTAAGTGTTCAGATAGAATAGCCCCAACACCAATTTTATCATTAGTAACTGCTCCGGGAGCTATTTGACTAGTTCCTACTCCATCATCTTTAATTCTAATACCTGCACTACCTAGCTGAAGAGTGTTTCCATTTAAGTCAACAGTAAATGTCCTATCGCCAGAACCATCATAGGAATTAGCGCTAATACCATGACCATCATGAAGAGTTCCCAATCCAGAAATACCCGATCCTGGGATTCCCGTTAAGTTGGATCCATCACCTGTGAATGTCGAAGCAGAAACTCCACCGCTTGCTGTTACACTTCCTGAAAAATAGTGGCTATCGCCTTCGTTATTTCCCCAAACTGTGGATCCTGTAATAACCCCAGCTGCAGCGTTCTCAAATGTGTATGCATTAAATGTAAGACTTCCGTCTACTGCAAGGGATCCTGTTATGGTTGCGTTTGAAGCGGAAATCCCCGTTGTTGCAGTAATCGTACCAGCTATTTCGGAATTCCCTGCAAGGAGTATATTCTCAGTGACGAGCACTGAAGCAGACACGACTGATGCAGAAACTATACCCGTTGTTGTGATATCACCAAATCCTGAGACTATTGATCCTCCAGATAAAGCCCCTACAGAAGTTACATGTGTTTGAGCTGCATCAAGATTAATTGTGGTTCCATCAATCGTAACTCCGGTGCCTCCTGTGTAGGTCGTATCCGAGTAGTTAGATTCATGAATATTAGAAGAAGTAGTTGCTGCCCAATTAACGTGTTGATCTTCAAAATAGCCTGAAAGCTGGGAGTGAGTTATTTCTGCTGGTACTACGGAGAATGTGTTGTTTGAACCTGCATCTTGAAGTCCATCTCCGGGTACGTATGTGGTATTAGTACCAGCAACCGAGCTTTGTGCAATAGATCTTAAGTTTCCACTACCATCAATTGTTACTACACGATCACCAGTGCTTCCAGGAGTCCCTGCTGTTATTGCGGTTCCTAGATTTACCCCGACACTAGCTGTGACTGATGCTAGAGTTGCGTCGCTGCCGCTTAATATAATTTTTTTCCAAATTGCCATGTTGTTTACTCGTTATAGATTCTAATATGTTGTTGCGTTAAACCTAGGGGTTCTTTCAGCTATTGAGGTATCCATCGGGATTGCGTAGCCTGAACTAGTTCCACTTGCCGAAGGAAATACATATATTCCTGGTAAAGCTGGAGTTGCTAGGGTAACGTCTCCGAAGATATGGGATCCTGAATTTGGTCCAAATCCCTTCCAAAATTCAAAAGGGGCTGTGGCCTGAGATCCTGATACGAAATATATGGTTCCTCCAGATCCAGTAGCTCCTGACATAGATACATCTGATATTGCATACGTTCTAAGAAATGATTGTGACGCTACTACGGATCCTGTTGGAAAGTGAAGAATATTTGTTTTTGGAGCAAAGTCATATGCTTCATCCGGTCCATCACCTAAAGCCTTAAGAAATCCAGTGTGCGTGACAAAATCTTTATAGTAAGGTTGTGCAGTATAAGAACCAGATCCCCAGTTAGTTCCAATAACCGAGGCTGTTGTTGAACTTGATGATCCATAAGGAGTCCAAATAGATGAACTTGCATATGTTTCAGAGCTATATTCAGATCCTGTAAAACTATGGAAAGCTATGCTTCTTGATGGGAAAGATCCTGCAAAACTCATTGTTTCCATTGGAAGGGTAAACTCAACAATAGTTGTGTTTCCAGCAATACTACCACCTCCTGCTTTGAGTATGATGTTTGTTGCGTTTGTGGATGTGTTGTAAATTGAAAGTAAGTTTGTTTGACCATCTCCTATAAATGCTACAGGAACTTCCCAACTAGCTGTTGCTGGAGCAGATGCCGTGGAAGATCCAGTATAAGAACTAGAATCTATTTGCACGATAAGAGCAGGAAAATTTACAGCATTAAATGATGTACTTATTTGACTTTTAGCTGCAGAAGATAATGAACTAGAATTAAGAAAATTCGTCATATCTACTTTAAATCTATCCCTTTCCATTGCAGTATATGATAGGCCACTTCCAGTGTCGTAGATATAATATCCATCAGGATAGTCTGGGGCGGTTACAATAGAATCCCTATTGAAAAACCCAGTTGAGTTTTTAGATGCCTTAGCACCTTGCTGAAGGGTTAGAGGTAGCCTGTGTTTTGGTCTAAACTCAAGAGCGTTTGTAGAGTCACCTACTGATGCAGATAACTGTGCCCATGTTTTCATTTCCCACTTATTTTTGTATAATGACATTGGTTTTAAATCCTTTTATATAAATATCAGTTGCCAAGGTAAAAGTCCCCGGAGGCACTATAGAACATACCACCAGTAACTGGGGTAGGAGTTGTGTCGAATTGGCCTAATATTGTTACCCCCTGGAGGTTTATTACAAATTTAGTGTCTTCAGAGTTATGAGCTCTAACTACAAATAAGTCATTTACCCCATCTCCCTGAATGCTTACTTTTGAACTAGTAACTAAAGGAGCAAATAATGATTCAGAAAGATGTAGTTCGTGCTGAGGGTTTATAATGTGTAGTCCTACATTATCACCAACAACTGTGAATGGATTCCCAATTATATTACCAAATGCAGGGTTGGCTATAGCAGCAGGAAAAGCCATATTGTCTGTAACGGTTACTGCAGTAGAGTCTGCAATTGTTATAGCAACTTGGTTTGGCGAATCAACTGCGACTTGAACTTGAACGGTTGTTGCAGGCTCTGTTGATATGTTTTCAACGACTGGGGAAGTTGTTATGGTACCACCCTCTAATACACTAACAGCAGAACTTATTGATATAGTGCCACCTGCTAAAATATCATTAATATCTAGACTATATACAGCAATGTCGGAAACACTTATCGATTCTGAATCGTCATGTATTTCAACCGATTGTAGCAATAGTTATCTCGTAACTTCTGGAGATAACTTTATCGAGCCTTGTAGTAATCTAGTTACTGTTGAAGAAGCAGGATCTTCTATTTCAATATCATAAACTGCTGAATCAAATGTGTAGTTCTTTGTAACAGATGCTTCAATTCTAAGCTGTATAGTACCACTAGCTGTGGAATTGGTAGTAGCTAGTATAGTCATGCCACTTCCAGTTTCAAATGACCCTCCAACCACAGGAGCAGCATCTGTTATAGCATCTCGTATATGCATTCGTACTAAATAGCCATTTAGATCTACAACATTAGCACTTGAATCTTTATATGTGAATTGCTTTACTACTGTTGTTCCTTGTTCTATGGTAAAATTATAAATGCCGGCTGCCATGTGGGTCTCCTAAACGTGATTGTACTTCCATATATAAATATACAAAAAAGTACTAAATGAATACACTATAAAACTTTACCAGGTCTATCTTCATAAGCCTGAAGTATAAGTTTTAGTATTGGGTGTCTGTGATTTTCTAATAACTCGATGGTGTGTAGTCCAGCTACAGTTTTAATTGATTGCAAAAACTTTAACCCAGACTCTCCTGTAGACTTTAGATCTATTTGATCTGAATCTCCGCAAAACAACATTTTAGATCCTTTACCTATTCTTTGAAGAATCATTAAGGTTTGTTCATGGGTCAAGTTTTGGGCCTCATCTACAATTATTACAGAATTTGTAAAAGTACGGCCTCTCATATAAGATACAGGAACTATTTCAATTTGTCTATTACTTATCATAGCGTCTATACGCTCGCGCCTAAGTAGCTGATACATGTTTCCATATACAGGTGCTACCCATGGATCCATTTTGTCATCAATACCTCCTGGTAGATATCCCAGATCTTCTTTAGATATTGTAGGCCTTGTGATTATTATTTTTTCAACATGTTTATCTAAGGCTAGGTTTAGTGCTATTTGACATGCTAATAAGGTTTTTCCAGATCCTGCATTTCCTAGTACGATTGACACATCATTTTCTAAGATTATAGACTTTGCTTTTTTTTGCTCTGGGTTTAGAGATAATAAAAACCTATATCCTTTTTTATTATTTTTAGGCTTAACTTTTGAAAAACTTGTAGACATTAAGATCTCCTTTTCTTTACTATAAATATCTCACACAAAAAAAGAGACTCAAATTAATGAGCCTCTTTCGTAGAATTATACTAAACTTAAACTTAAAGGATGTTTGAAACTGTTAGCTTAGCGTAGAAGTCTTTACGAACTACTTTCTTAGCATAACGTGTCATTACACCTTTACGTGGAGTAAAGTTGTTTGGATCATAAACCAATGGAGTCATGATTAGTGGGATATATGGAGCGTAAACCGCACCTGTTTCAAGGAATTGATTTCCTCGGAATCCTATAATCATATCTGCAGAGTTCCAATATGGATTCTTGTAAACCTTATAACGGTTTGCAAAGTTTCCAATTTTTTCTACACCTGCTGCAAATCCATCTGTATTTCCATCTGTATCTACTGCGAAACTAGGAATAGTTTCAAGAACAGTAGCAACATCAGGAGAACAAACGATAAAGTTTGCACCACCACGCATTGTCGCTCTGTGGATCTTATTAGATAGCTTTTGGATTTCATATCCAATAGTAGCATTGTGTGTACCTAACGTGTAAGCCCAAGGACCTGAAGACGTTTGATATCCCTTAGCAGAAGCATTTGTTGGATCACCGACCCAAGTGCCGCTAAAGCCAGCAGAAGAGTGTAGCATTTCAAGGATCTCTAGATCGATTTCCATTGCAATGTACTCAGATAACATTGAAGTTAATTCTGCTTCAGCATCAATTGAGTGATACGCATTTAAATCTTGTGCAAACTCTGGAGTCCATACAACTTTTAACTTACGTGTCTTAGCAACTAAAGCCTCTGACTCTAGAGAAACCTCTAGTTCTGGAATATTTAGTTGAGCTTCCTCAAGTTCATTTCCAACAGTGTGCTGGGCCTCGAAATCACCACGAAGACCAGCTGCAGTAGATACATCACCATTCTGTTCAAGTTGGTGATAGTGTACTGTTACAACGTCAGTTGCACCAGGCATACCACTGAATGTTACCTCACCGGTTGCTTGATCAAAAGAAGTAGCAGCGTATTCAGTAGATCCTGATACAGCGTATGCTGAAAGACCCATGTCTAAATCTGCCTTTGTAAAGCCACCTGCATTAAGCTTGGTTCCCTTAGCAGCTAGAGTAACTGAAGCAGTTGATTGGGGAGCTCGCATAGAGTAAGCAGAACGACCAGGACCAGGATAAAGACCTTTTGTAAAGTCAGTTGTAGCTGCCTTTCCGTTTGATCCGAATATTGACTGTGTGTTGTCTACTGGGAATTTATCATTACCATATTTGAAATCCAACCAGAAAACTAGACCTGAAGGTAAGTTCATTGGTTGTACCGATACGAAATCTTTTGCTGAGATTTCTGCAAAGATACGTCTTACTAGGGGAAGAGCTACGCCATTCCACTCATCATTAGCTGTTGCAGTGTTGTTTGCCTCAGAGATAAGTTGTTTAGCTTGGTTTTCCAAAAGAATAGCAGTGTTATGTTTATCATATTCACCACCAAGTCCTTCTAAAAGTCCAGTCTTTTCCCATTTAGTAACGTAGCCTTGTGTTTCATTGCGTTGTGTCGCAAATGCTGCCTTAGAATCTTGCAGCAAGTTTGAAATATTTGACATTATTGTCTCCTAAATTTTAAATTAAATTAAACCGGCAAGCTTACGCATGCGGTCTGAAAAGTTGTTTGATTCTACAATCACCGATTTGTTTGGTGCAGTAGATTTTGTAGATTTTGAAGCTAAGCCTTCAGTCATTGAAGATTTAGTTCCGCCTTTGCCTACGATTGATTCAGCAAGTGTTGAATAGACCAACTTAACTTCGCGAACTGATGCTGCTCTATCGAACGTTTCAATTACACGTAGCTTTTGTGATTCATTCAAGTTATTAGCTCTGAAAAGTTTATTAGAAAATAGTAGCTTAGCATTTAGTAAGTTAACCTCATTGATCTTAGATCTTAGGAACTTAATAGTAGCATAAGCTTCTTCTAAATCAGATTCACCAACGACTTCTTTATCGTCTTCAGCTTCTTCATCTTCTTCTCTTAGTGCATTAATAACTTCTTCGAGGTCGAATTCTTCATCGTCCTCTGTTGCATCTTCTGTTACAGGCTCTTCTTCTTCAGCAGCGGCGTCTTCAGCGACAGGGACTTCGTCCTCATCTGTTTCAGTTCCGGCTTCTAGTTCACGAAGGATAGCTTCTAACTCGAGGTCATCTTCAGATTGTTCACCTTCAGCTTCTGCTGCAACTTCTGCATCATCTTCTTCAGGGGCCATTTCTGCGTCTTCGTCATACATACCTTCAACCTCTGTATCTTCTTCATCTGCTGTGAGTTCTGCAACGGGATCAGTTTCTTCTTCAGAATCCATTGCCATTTCAGCAGTGGGAACTTCTTCTTCTTCTTCGTCTTCGTACTCTTCACGAATTTTAGTAGATAACATAGACTGGAGTTTGGGCGTAAACGCTTCTTCTAAAGCTAATTTTGCATTTGCAATTGCAGTCTGACGGACTGCCTTAGCATCAGCTATAGCTTCTTTTAATAGGTCTTTTGACATATTATTCTCCTTATATTATAATTAGGAAATAAGACTATTAGGAGTCTCAATAAAATTGTTTTGGATTGCATGTCTTGCCACATATTACGGATGGGGCATTTTTGCATGCTGGTTTCATAATATAAGTATATATGAATTTATAAAAGCCCACAAAAAAAAGACCAAAGACGCTAAATCTTTGATCTAATTTAAGTTTTATATGAAAATTAACTTACATTGCTGTGCCGCCGCCTTGGCTGTCTTCTATAATAGCGGTCCAAATATAACCATCTTCTAGTTTTTTCTGGGCTTTCCATCTAAACTGCTCGTTACGACAAGCTTCGATTCGGGCTCTTCGTTTAACAGAAGTTGGTTTGGTATATGTTCGGCGATTCTTATACTCGTCGATTTTACCAGCTTCTTTTAGATTTTTTTTAAAACTTCTTAATGCACCTTCAAGTGCTGCTGAAGAATCGTCTGGCACCCTTACTCCAGTTCCACTTTTATCTAGTGTGAAGTCACTTCTTTTATAGCGCTTACGCTTTTTATAATCTTCCATGTATACTTTATTAATTATTTACTATGTAAATATACAAAAAAATAGTTGATATAAAAAATTTATTTGGGGTTATTTTTAAATAGACCTAAATTTAGGAGATCCTTTTACCGCTTCGTCTTTACCGGAAGCCGTCATCTGAACTAATAAATACCAATCTTCTTTACCATTAGTTACATAATATGCAGCCCAATCTTCTCCAGAAAAATAGACATCAGCGCCAGTTATATAGCTATCATTATCTACACTACCATCTGAAGATTTCTTATCTAATAGAGACTTATACTTACTTGGAAAGTCTTTGAACTCCCATCCACTTTTTTTAAGGTCCTTAGCAAATGATGGGAAATCGCTCATTTTTGAGATATCTTTGGGATGTGTATCTGATGATTCGTATAGGAGATTTTTTAATTTTATCATTATTTTATTTTTTTATTAAGCCACTTAACACAATATGCAATTAATTCTTTTTTGGCTGGTTTAATATCAGATGGTTCAGTCAGTGGACCTCTACCCCAAGTAAGCCAAGCTTCTTCAATAAGTGCTAAACCTGCACCTACATCTCCATCCCCATCAATAGTTTCAACATACTCTTCGTTTATTGGCTCCGATTCCGTTAGAGGATTCCACTTCATTTTCATCAATTTAGATGATGGTAGAGTCCCTAGTGCAGAATTCTCTTTTAATATGCCTTTTAATTTTATCATCATTTTTCTCCGAAATATTTTGATCCTTTTTTGGGTTGCCCTTTTTTTGTAGTTACGTATACTGGGTCGTCGGGTTCGAATTGGGCTTCTAATTCTACTAGCTTTCGTTTCCATTCCTGTACGCTAAATGTTTTATTTTTACTCATAGTCCTCTTTCCGAAATGTAGGCATCAATATCTTCAGACCAATCATCCAAGTCAAAGTTTTTATACTTTTTAACACCAGACTTTTTAATGTCTTTTGCAAGAGATGTTAGGTATGCTTTTTTTTCATGAGGAGTTAAGTTTTCCTTAGCTGCTGCTATGTTAGCAAGCATTAGGACATCTTTCGAGGAAAGAGCTTCTCCAAGTAAAATACTAGAAATTTCCTCTCGGATTATTTCTTTTAGTCTTTCCTTATTCATTATGCCTTGCTCACTGAATCTACGTCAACAGCCATCCAATCATTATTGCCGCCTTTAAAGCCTGCTTTTGCCTGAACAACTTTCACAGCCTTTTTAATTGCTTCTGCTGGAGTTCTAGCAATTACCTTTGACACACCACCAAAAGCAACGCCATTTACATTTGACTTTGCAAACTTAACTTTCCATGTGCCAGAGCCTTCTTTAAGAATAGATCCTAGTTTTGTTGATTCAGTAAATTCTTCTGCATTTTCTTTATCATCCTTATCTACACTTTTAACTGGGAATTCCTTTCCGTCTACAGTAAACTCGTCTTCGTCATTAGCTATTGCTTTTGCTCTTTCAGCTCCAAATGCATTACCTTCTGAAATCTCATAATACTTACCTAGCTTGTGGCCCATGTCTTCATAAACAGACTCAAGTCGCTGTTGAAGTGCGGATAGTTCTCTTGCTGTTTTTTCAAACAACTTAACAGAAGATGCTACTTCATTCATATCACGCTTAACAGTTACAGAATCAAACCAATCGTCGGTTTCTTGAAGAGCTAGTTGTGTAGCTCCTTCAGACATTTTAACTATGGCTTCAACCATTTCTTTAATTTCTTCGGTTCTATAGATTTTAGATCCAAACTCGTTGAATGAAGAAACAGATTTAATAATATCTTGTTTTGCTTCTTTTGTTAAGTGCCTTGCTAGGCGATCCTTATTATTCTCGTATAGAAGATTTTTTAATTTCATGGGTTATCTCTTGTTTGGAAGTGCACAGACACACGTTAAGTCACAAAGGACTTCATTTATTATAGTATTAACCCTATCGTACTTATTTAAGGGTATTAGTTTATTATTTACAGATTCATTAATTGCAGGAGTCATAAATGCTCCATGGGTAGATGGGTTGCTTACAAAGTCCCAACACACTAATTCAAAGTCGTCTTGAACTTCTACACCAGCTGCAGATTCTTTTACCGAACCTAGACCTCTTGAGCTAATGCCTAATAGGATGCCAGCTTTTAGAAGTTCTTTTAAAATGTTTCCTGATGGTGTGCTAAGTACTTCTACTTCACCCATTAGGTCGTTATTTTTCCACCAGATTTTTCTAATGTTATGGGAAACATTGGCCAGGTTAACCACCGAAGAGTCTGGATGGTCTAGTTCACCAAGTGCTCGGTTTTGAGTTATAAATTGTTGATCATACTTTTTGGCTTCACGTTCTAGTACTGGACGTGGGTATACCCTGCCGTTTTGATTTTCAGCACCTGCTCTTTGAAGAATTCCCTTTACAATTACCCTACCACCATTTTTGGCTTCAGACTCATTAATCATTTGGGGTGAAATTTTAAATATATTATAATCAACCAGTAATTGTTTAGTCATTAGTTGCTCCAAGTTGACTTTTTACGATATAGATCAAAAAAGATTTTTGCAACTTCTTTTCTGATTACAGCTCTTATTATTGAAATGTCATCAGGGGTTAAATTTTCAGTAATGACTTTGTTGTTGGGCTTTTGGGTTGGCATTAGAATTTCCTTAATTTTTCTGAAATGCCAGACATTCTTTCTGCTATTTTGTATAGAGTTTTTCTAGTGCTTTTCCAATACTTTCCTCTATCAACTCCAGTTTCAGTTTTAAGCTTTATATTGTTAGTAAGGATTTTATCAATTTCTTTAAGCTTTCCTGCAATCTCTTTAATAGCTCTATTTACTTTTTGCTTGGGAGTAGCAGTCTCGTCTTTTTTATATGCTCTATAACTAGTTTCACCTAGCATAATTTTAGAAGCTTTTACGAATGTAGACTCTTCGACTTTTTCATAGCCATTTTTTTCAACATCCTCATCATCAAGCTCACCAAATGCATAAGGGGTATTATAAGCTTCACCAGCTCCAGTAGAATTGGTTTCGTCCATAATGTCTTTGATCAATTCTTCAAGTTGGCTATTTAACGACACGATTTAACTCCTGGGCTAGTTCGTGGGCTCTCATTATAGAAAGTACTTGCTCGTCTTTAATTATTTTCGATTCATTAATAGCCAATAACTGAACTATAACTTCTTGAAGCTTTACTTTGATTACTTTGTCTTCGACTTTTGGAAGGTTGGCTCTTAAAGATTTTGTTATTTTGCTAGTAGCTGACTGGACATGCTCTTTAAGTTTTCCAGTATTAGAAACATTATTGATATAATTTTTTAATAGGTTTTTTTGGCCTTTATTTAATCCATTATACTTAGAATTAAACTTTTCTAAAAGAATATTGTATGTTAGCAAACGAACATCTTCAGATTCTGTTTTATAAGTTTCTAAAAGTTTGTCACTTTTGCGGGCTTTAGATTTGGGCTTAAAAATATGCTCGACTAAAGTATTTCTTGAAGTCATCGTTTTTAAAGGGGACTTAGACTTCATTAAATTCATTTCAAACAAGTTGTATATAGAAGCATTGACTTTATAGTCGGATATTTTAGTTGAAAAAAATAGATCTAAATCATAAGTGTTTTTTATTTCACGAATTAAATTATACTTTTCAGACTTAAGCTTTGGTTGGCTTAGGTTTTTATGCTCTACCAAAACAATATCAACAAATTTATTTGCTTTGGCTTCTGAAGTCATTGCTTCTGTTTTAAGCATTTGATAGTAGTTTAGCTCTTTTTTAAGCAAAGAAGGTCCACTAAAAAACTTTTTAACTATATTTGCAGCCGGAGAATTGTCTACAGCATTAATAGCATCATTTGTTATCTGTCTTACCAGTAACTCGAACAATACGCCTGTATTTTTAAATTTTGAATGTTTTACTTTACTCATATTATTTCCACGATGGGTTTCGATGCATCACTAATAAATATCTATATATTCTATAAAGAGTTATCATCCATTATATTATTTTCACTAAGTAGGTTTTGGCGTTTAGACTTGGCTAATCCTTTTTCATCTAGAGATTTTATAAAGTTTTCTCTATTAACAGATCTAGTTTCCTTTCCTAATGGGTCTCGGCCTCTTGCTGAGTTTTGGGATACTCCATACTTTGGAGATTTTTTTGGCCTACCACCTTCTGTCCCAAATTCTTCGTCGGTTTTAGCAGGGGCACCTTCAGGAGGGCCATCTGACTCTTCTGCGTCTATTGTTGCCAATGCATGAGGGGTTCCTAGGGTTTCTTGAGATTTAGATGGATCGTTACCTTCCATTTCGATTTGAGACTTTCTAAATGCTTGTTTAGTATCTTCTATTACACCTTCACGTTCACCTTCTACATCTTCGGAGTTAAGACCAAATACATTTTCATAGATCCAAGATTCTGAAAGCATTTTATTGCTTTTCATAGATTCTGCTAGGTCGACTTTAGATGACCATAGTTCCATTTTTTCTTGTTCGGCAATTGTTGACGGATTAGATAATGTTAGTTTAAAGTCTACTAGATCGGCATCTGTATATCCCTGAGAATATAAATGGACTATAGCTATTTTGGTTAATTCTGAAACGAATATTTTTTGAAGTCTTTCTATTGTTCTAGCAAATCGAACATCTTCAGCTGCTAACGTAGCTTTTTCGCCTAGGTTTTCATCATAGCCTAAAAATGCTTTTGGTATTTTTAAAGCAGCAAACATACGATTTCTTAAATATTCAATATCATCGATACCTCCAAAGTCCATACCAGATAAAGAATCGATTTCAGTTCCAGATTGACCACCTCTAACCGGAAGGAAAAAGTCCTCCATCATATTTTGCATGTTAAATTCTAAATTATATTGTCCGGTTGCAGGATCTACAAAAGGAGTTTTTTTCATGCTATCAATAATTCTTTTCATATAGTTGTCAACTTCTGCAGGAGGAATATTTCCGATGTCGATTTTAAATACTCTTTTTTCAGGAGCTCTCATGATTCTATGGATCATCATCGCATCTTCCATAAGAGTTAACTGTTTCCAGTTTTTGCGGGCTCCTTCTATCATTGACTTACCATATGGGATAAAATTAGCATCACTTAATAGTCTAAAGTGTGCTATTTCATAATTATCATATTCATCTTGCTCTCTATTAACAGCACCGCCATACTGAGAAGCCCCTGCCATAGAAGGGTCGTGTACAAATTTAACAAGTTCTGGGTTTGAAGGATCTTCGCCGTCAATACGAACCATTTCGTAAGTTGACATAGGATGAACACCAGTAACTCCATACTTTTCAGTAATATCTAGCTTAAGATAAAAGTCCCCATACTTGCACATGTTTCTAATCCATGGCCACAAATTAAATTCAATATTTAATACGTCATAAAAAAGGTTGTTTAGTATTTTTTCAACTTCTGAATTAGTGCTAGTGATTTCTAAAACATTTCCAAATTCATTTTTTAATGTTGACTCGTCTGCATAAATATCTAATGCTGAAGATATGATTGAATCTTCATCCATTAACTCATAGTCTGTAAATAGTTGCATTCGAATAGCATGATAATTTGTATGAATTCCTCTACCTTCGCCACGTTGAGCTTGGTATAAGCGATTAAACCTATCAACCAACCTATTAGAAGCTAGGTCTGAACCTGCCTGTATTTTATTAATGTCAACAACTTTAAGACCTTTATCAGCCCTTTGGATAATTGTTGAAGTAGAAAATAATGTTCTTAATCTACCAAAAAATGATTTATCGTTCATTTGAATTCCTTCTATAGTAGCCAGGTAAGATCTTCATCCTTTCCGGCGATATTTTGTTTCCAAGCATTAGTGCCAGGACCTGTTGCATTACTGTAAAACCCAGTTCTACCTATATGATCCATAGCACTTCTATTTAATTCAAGACCTTCATTTCTAAGTTTCAATGCAGAATCTCTAACAAATAGCCCAATGGCAAATGCCATTACAAGATCATCATTATAACCACGTTGAGCTTCAGGTCTTGAACCGTTCCAAATAAAAACGAATAACTCTTCTAACAATCTAGAAGACCTTACTGTACAAGCTTTCTCTCTAAAATAAATATCAAGTTTTGATATTAGGAGTGGTCTTGTTCTAGATGTTGTTGAAAATCCTGGGGTCATTTGAGATCGGTCTTTTAAATCATAACCTTTAGACAATTGGGTTGCTGCATCAACTACTCCTTCATGTTTATAAGTGTAGTATAAATTTTTATAACCTCTGTCTATTGATGGCTGCAGTGCTGCCCATCCGACATTATCGTTTTCTACAATTAATAAGGCTTCATTATATTCTGTAGCGACATTAACTAGCATGTTTCCAAATTCTTTCGTACCGATCTGGGCTTTATACTCTGCCACTTGTGTTACCGAATCTACATCCATTATATGGAAAGTTGAAAAATCACTCCCGTCGCCTCGAGCTACATCTGCTACTACAATATAGCTTTTTGTATAATCAGGCCTTTCCCATATTTGGAATTCTCCGGCTACTCCTCTAGTTTCAATAGGAGGCAAAGCCATATTTTCTTTATACCACTCTAGGAGCTCTCCGGAAATTACAGAGTTACCAGAAGTAATAAAGTCACAGTCACATTCTTGGGCAGCATGTTTAGCCCCAAGAAGTTCGTCTTGTTCGTCTCTCCAAGGTTGATGTCTTTCTGGATGGACCGACCAATGCAGTCTTATAGTATTGAATTTATTATTGGGCTCTTCTGCTTTTACCCATGTTTTATGGAAAAAATTACCAGTACCATTTGGAGTTGACAAAATAATTGCTTTACCCCCTGTTGCTAGGGTTTGTTGAGAGGATGCCCAGATTTCATCGATTTTATCAATAAAGGCTGCCTCATCCATAACCAATAAAGACAGGGCTTCAGATCTACCAGCATCACCAGCAGCAGATACAGCTTTAATTTGTGATCCATTTTCAAATCTTAAAGATAGTTTGTTATCTTCCGACGCTGCATTTTTTAGCCATGAAGGAAGATAGTGATGCATAACCCTGACTTTAGTAACCAGGTTTTTAGCAACTTCTTGCTTTGTAGCAATAACTAATGTGTTGAAATCCTCATTAAATGTCATAGCCCAAAGAGCATAACCAGCGGTTAGAGTTGATATCCCCAACTGTCTAGATTTTAGAATAATATTGTAGTCGTAGTCTTTAAATTCTGTTAAAGATTTTTCTTGAAAAGGAAAAAGATTAAATAGGATTTTACCTCTAGTTGGATGTTGGATATAGCAATACTTTCTCATAAAGTGTACTGGATCCTTTGCACACAGCTGATACTCGTCCGCAATGATTTGTTTTATTGTTTTCTTTGCCATAACCTATATATAAATATATACTTACTCTGGTAAAGTGTACCCTACAACATGAATAAGACCTATTGTTCCTAATACCCCTAAAACTACCCCGAAAGGCCTTTTATCATACCATTTATCAACTTTATTAAGTCTATCATCATATAGTTGAATCTGGCTTTCTAATAGAGTAATTTGCTCTTGCTTATATGCAATAACCAAGCTATCTTGTTTAATAATAGTTTCAAAAAATTTAATTTCAGATTCTAAACTAATTATTATTAAATTGTTTATAGAATCCTGCTCAACTAAAGTGTCTATAGCTTCGATTATACCATCAAGCTCGACTTGAGGTACTGGTATTGTGTCTTGAGCCGAAGTGGCAAATGACAACATGGTTAAGAATAGTACTAATATTAATCTCATTTCTTTTTAGACTTGTATTTGGCTTTAAAATTTTTAGCGGTAGATTTAGCTTTAGTTGTAGGTTTCTTTTTTGCTTTTGCTTGGGCTGTTTTAACTTTTGCTTTTTTTAGTTTTGTTTTAGTAACCTTTTTTTCAGCAATAACTTTTTCAGTTTTTTCTTTGGTAGCTTTAACTGCTTTTTTAGAGGCTTTTACGTCTTCTTTAAACTTTTTTTTGGATGCAGATTTTTTATTACTTGCAAATAACATTGTAAGAACGGCAGCAATTGAAGCTCCTACAATTAACACAAACTTAAATATTTTTTTCATAACATATTTCCTATTTAGATTTTAAATCTTTTTTTATTTTATTAACTTGGGTATCAAATTCTTTTTTTAGAGTTTCTTTAGATTTACCTCCCGACCAGTCTTCAATATCTCCTGCTTCAGTAATATAAGACTTGCTATTTATTGTAGTTAGCCAATCATAATATTCTTCGGTTTTATCCTTTAGCCATGCTTCATTATCAGACTTTGACAGCTCTTTTGCAAATTCTTCAAATTTACCAGCGGCTTTAAGTTCATTTTCAAATTTATAAACACAATTAAAGCACATGCCAAATTTTTTATACATAGCTTTGTAGGCATGGTGTTGCATTCTAGGATCTCCACACTTTGGGCACTCCATAGGAACCTTTATAGCTTCTCTAGCAGCATCTAGTTTAGATACTGTTTGTCGAATACCATTTTTTATAGTCCAGGTTTTACCTTTAATTTCCCAAGTATCACCTTCTGATCTAACGATTCTTTTTTTACCATAACCAGTTGAAACTTTTGTTTTGTTTGAGGCATTCCCGGAAACCAGGTTCCTCATTCTTTGTATTCCTTTTTTATCCATTATAACTTTTTACTTTTTTTAATCCACTTAAGGGCTTCTTTGTTTTTTACAGGTTTGTTTAAAAATGACATTACTGCTGATTTAGTTCCTGGGGGAAGTTTTTCTATCATGTTGCCATCAGCTTCTACTTTTACAAAATTAGAACCAAAGCCACTTTTAAAAGTGTTAAAATTGTCATGAACTTTTTGCCAGGTCCTTTCCACTACCTTATCAAGTAATTTTCGTTCAGGCCTATTTGCATTTCGTTGCAAAGCAGTTTCTAGGGTTGTGTTGACATAAACCATATAAGTGTCATAACCTAAAGCCTCAATACTTTTCTTTTTTCCAAAAAGGGCATTCGAAGATGCACCAGTTCCATCTATTATAATTCCAAGTTTACCATCCAAATAATTTTCTAATTGCTTTTTAGCAATCTTAACGGACTTACCCATAAGCTTACCATCAAGGCTTCGTTCGGCATCTGTCATGGCATCAGAATCTGCAGGGATTTTGTGCTTCTTTTTTAAGTACTCAAGGGCTTGATCTAGATTAACAACTTTAAGCCCTGTAGATGTTAGACTTTTTATTTGTTTAGAAGATGGGTCGTTGAACAACTTGTTGATAACAGTAGATTTGCCAGAGCCTGGGCCTCCAGCTAAAAATATAGCCTTAAATATGTACTTATCATTGATCCCTTCTGTAAGAGGCTCTTCGATTTTTTCGCCGTCTGGAGATTTACTAGGAATTTCATCTTTAAAACTTAGAAATTCAATTCCAAGTTTACTTGCTATTTGCTGAATGTGTTTTTTCCATAAAGCGTATGCTTGGGATGACTTATAGTCTTTGGGATTTGAAGGGGTGCCTTCGCCGGGAAGTCCTGCTGGAAAGAATGAAGGTGAGGTCGATGAGTATGGATCTTGAAAGCTTTGGAAATCCCCATCATTCATTATATAGTCTACAACTTTCATTCCTAAACGATCTGCCATTTTGGTAGATGCATTTTTGAAGTGAGCTAAGCTATTATAATATGCTGTAGGCCCGTCGTCGACGTCGGCACCAGTTAGGTTTGTGGAATTACTTTCAATTATAAACTTATCCAACTCTTTCTGGGATATCGTTTCAAGTATGGTAGTAAAGGCTATTTCTTCGCCTAGAGTTAATGGTTCGTTGGGAATTGTGATTTTTGATTCCCCTAAAGATTTTAGCTTAAGCTGGTCTTGTATCCATTTCTTTCCAATTGGGTTTTTCAAAGGCTTACTTACTAATCTAGAAACTCCTTTAATTTTATCTGCATGCATTTTATTAAAATTGCCAACCTCTGTGTTGTCGATGATAACAAATGAAGATCCAAATAGGGATTGAAACTTGCCCATATTGTTTTGAACATCCATCCAGCTTTTTTCTAAAAGGTCTGCTGGCAATACTCTGTCTCTTTTAAGGTTTCTTTCTTGGGCAACTTTTAGAGAAGTGTTTACAAAAACCATAGAGCAATCATAACCTTGAGCCTCTAATCTTTTTTTACGCTTTGCAATTTTACTGTAGTTTGCTCCAGTGCCATCTAGTACTAGACCTAGCTTTCCATCTTCATACATAGCTTGTAGTTTTGCTTTCATTCTACGAGCTTTTTGGCGAGCAGCATTGGGATTGTCTGTGTAGTACTTAAAAACTTTATCCGTCATTTTAGATAGGTTCTTAGGATTAACCCCAGATTTTTTTAGAAACATTTCAAATGCAGGATCTGAATTAACTTGTTTTAGTCCTGTAGCAGAAGTAGATTTCATTATGTCGGCAACACCAAATACTTTAGATGCGGCGTATGATTTTCCAGATCCAGGACCTCCTGCTAGAAAAATGGCCTTTAATATATTTGGATCGTAGACCCCTTCATTAACTGATTTCATGAATTATCTCCTTAGTATATAAATATCTATTATATCCCAATTACCTTTCCAATATTTGCTGTTGCTACACCTAACACTTCACCTATGTTTGCTGTCGCAACGCCTATAACGTCATTTGCATATCCAGACGATGCTTCTGTGTAAGTAAGAGTAATTGTAGTTCCAAATCCTATACCTGCGTTTAAAGCCGTTCCTGAGGTTGCTGCTGTATTGCTGTAGTCTTTATCATGTTCAACTATAGCGCAAATAAAGGCATCATCATTTTGTATGTCTGTATTTGCGGTTGAATTAAGGGTAATGTCATTAGTACCTGAAGCATCCCATGAAGCATATTCACTACTATATGCTGTACTAAAATCTATTGTAGAAAAAAAATCTGAAGTTGCTAATGTTGTGCCCCCATCTCCACCAAAAGCCGTACTTTTTAAAACAATAACATCAGCTGTGTCTCCTCCAGCTCCTACAATATTAAGTGAAGTATTTGATATTGTTCCAGTTAGTCCACTAGTGTCAAAATAAAGGAATGTTCTTCTCATAGCATGAGTAAGAGAACCACGACCAGGAACTGCTGTATATTGAAGAGCAGCTTGGTCGTTTGTAGGAGCTGATACTACACTACTACCATTTTGTCTTGCAGTTGCAAAAATTCTAGAGGATTGACCTGTAATATATCCTGCTTTAGATGCGTCTATTGTTGCCATTTTGGTAGGTAGTAGGTTTTGTTATTAAAGTACATATTTGTAGGAGGATCAACAGAATATTGTTGGTAGGTAACATTAGGTATGTTATAGAAGTTATTTTCTTCTTCTAGGTTATTCCACCAAGTAGCTACTCCTCCTTTTTTTACTAGAGATGATAATGAAGCAGAAAAGTGTATCATATCATCATCACCAAAGGTATCATAAAATACCCCATCGTATGTTGATAGGGAATTTCTTACATCATACCAACTTCCTGTTATTATTGTTACGTTAGATTTTCCACTTGCCCAAGCCTGAGCTTTAGGGATCACTTCTGGGTGGTTTTCTATAATAGTATGAGAAGAAATTGAGTGAGAATGCATATACCCTGCTGAGATACCCATCCCAAATCCTATTTCTAAAATATCTCCACCTCCCTTACAAACATAAGCAGCAGAAGCTGACATTAGAGAATCCTCCCAATTCATCATTACTTCAAACTTTACACTTTCTTCGGTGTAATAAATCTTATCGGATTCAAAGGTTAATATTTTATCTATATATGTCATTAAGCAATTTCCACATAAGTGCTATCAGGATTAAAGAACATTTTTTTGTTGCTAACGCCTAGAGAATATCCTAAAATTCTAACTAGGTCACCAGAATCAGACGGTGCAGTTAGAGTAGCTTCCCCACCGGTTTCAGAAGCATATACTGGAATACCTGCTGCATCAGAACCTGCTGTGTAAGCAGATGCTAAAGTAACACATCCTTTTATAATCATACCATCTCCAGAGTTTCCATTACCTGCGGCGATCGTTGCAACAGCACATAAGTTATAGACTCTGTTGTCAAAGTTTGCGTCGATTAGCGTCCAAACCCCAGATCGTAAAGTATATATAGCCCCAGCTGTAACACTAGTACTACTAATGCCATATAGTATTTCGGCACCTGGCCCGTAGTCTCCGGCGTTATTACCACTAATAGAATGCTTTATACTAGTAGCTGTAATTTCTCCTGTGTCTATAGTGCTTGTGCCATTATCTATATTGCCAAAGCCAGAAGCTATTGTTCCCGATCCTAAAGCACCTACTGTTGTTATAGCTAATCCATTAATATCGGCTTGGGTTTGATCAGCAGTAGCACTCGCTTCAATAGCATCCAGTTTTGTTTTGTCTCCATTTGCAAATGCTCCCTCAGAAGGTTTAGGTTGTAGTGTACTTATCGTTACACCTTTAACTCCTGCTAAATCTGTAAGTTCAGAATCCATAAGGGCACCTGCTGAGGTAACATTTGCCGTATCAGTTACATCTGCGCTAGCTTCGATACCATCTAATTTTGTTTTATCACCATTAGCGAAAGCACCTTCCGAAGGTGGTTGTTGGGCTGAGTCAGCTTTGGTTCCTTGTGCGGATGTGGCATAGTCTGAAGAATCGAATGCTTTAACTTGTGCTAAGTTAGTCACTTCTGAGTCCATTAATGCTCCTGCACTGGTTACGTTTGTAGTGTCAGTTACATCTGCACTGGCTTCTATTCCATCTAATTTTGTTTTATCACCATTAGCGAAAGCACCTTCTGAAGGCTTAACTTGTAGTGTTGAGATTGTTACTCCCTTAACACCTGCTAAGTCAGTTAATTCACTATCCATAAGGGCACCTGCTGATGTGACGTTTGCTGTATCTGTAACATCAGCGCTGGCTTCAATGGCATCCAGTTTTGTTTTATCGCCATTAGCAAATGCTCCCTCAGAAGGCTTAACTTGTAGTGTTGAGATTGTTACTCCCTTAACACCCGCTAAATCTGTTAACTCTGAGTCCATTAATGCTCCTGCAGCTGTAACGTTTGTAGTATCGGTTATGTCTGCTGACGCTTCTATTGCATCTAGCTTGTCGTGATGTGCAACTGACATTACGCCTGCAATTGTATCAGATGCTTCTGCAATTATTACATTAGTTCCATCTGAGGAGTTTATTGTGATCTGAGATGCGTGTGTTGTTGCGGTTAAGTTTGTGCTTACGTTTGTTGCTTTAGCAGTGTTAGCAGTGATTGCTGTTTCAACATTTGCTATGTTTGGTATTGCAACTGTACCCGTAAATGTTGGACTTGCTATAGGAGAATAAATTGTGTTTATGTTTGCACCATTATCAAAATAGTCTGCAGCATATATATTAGCACTTGCACTTATATTACCTGAGGCTGTTATGTCGCCTGTGAACGTATGAGTGTCTCCAGCAGAGTCTCCAAACGCGGTAGATCCCGAACTGAATGATGTTGTCATGTGAGTTACCGATGAGGAAACCACATATGTTTCTGCAGTTAACGTGTCGACTTTAAAGTCGCTTAGTACACTTGAGCCTGATCCATAGAATAATTTACCCGAATCAAGATTAATTGCTAGTTCGCCTTCTGCAAGACTTGATGGTACGGAACTACCAGTTCCTCTTTTTATTTGTATTGTGTTTGCCATTTAAAATATTCCTCCATCCATATTTCCTATGAATGATGTTGCTGTTATTATTCCACTTGAGCTTATATCGCCTGATGCTGTTATTGAACCCGAGACAATTAGGTTGGATAGCACATCTGTTGATGCTGGATTAAATCTAAGACCCGAAGTAGTATTGGAATGGTTAACGATATCTCCTGCTGTAATAATGCCACTTGCAGAAACATCACCTACTAGGTTAATATCCCCTTGCATTTCTATGGTATCTTGGAAAATTATGGGATTAAAAAATTGGGCATCGCCATTTACATTAAATTGATTAACCTCTAAATTTAGGGATGATACAATACTACCCGTACCATTAAATAAGGTTGACCCATCAGTATGTAACACCCTTTGAAAAGTGTCCTGTATATTACTTCCGCTTAAGTTTGGTAACGCCATTTACTAACTACTTTCTTTTTTCTAAAACTTTTAGGACTTTGTTTATTACTGGAGACTTTTGAGCAGGCTCTATAGTGTTTTCATTTACATATGTTGCTACGATGTTATTTAGTTTGTTGCGCTTAATAACAAGATTAGCCATTGTGATGTCTTCTTTTATTAAAAGTTTAACTAGGTTTAATACGTGTTGCTTTTCAGTAATAGTAGGCTTTTGGGATAAGATTTCTATTTGAGATTTAGATTCAAGTACTTTTCGGGATCCCTGAGATTTAACTTCAACAGTTACCTTTTTAGAAGTTTCTACTTCAAAGGTTGATTCCCATGGAATAAAGTATGTGTCTTCGGCAATCACTTCTAAACGAATGTTTCCACTAGATCGGTCTTCTAGTAATCCTTTTAGTCTTTTAACAGGGATTTCAACTTCACCCCCTGATGATATTGTACCCTTAAACATTAAATCAAAATCTTCAGATTCGACTACTAGTCTTGCTTGGGACTTTTTAAGTGAGGCACCTTCGAGCTTTATTTTAGCTGAAAACTTTTCTATTTTGTCAGTGTATAATGTGTACATGTCTTTTTAATTCCTCTGCTATTAATTCTATTTCTTTTGTATGATGAGTTATATTTTTAACTTCTTTTTTTTCATCATAAATTTTAATTCCATTCCTATGCATAATTAAACGGATTAACTTTTTCTTTTTGTCGTCCTTTAACTTGCGAAGCTCTGTGTCGTCTACATAGCCATTATTAGTTACAGAATCGACAATTTCTGATATTTCAGCCAAGTTCCATAAATGGGGGTTTAGGTCCCATTTAAAATTAGCTTCGTTCCATTTAATTTTAGTTGCCATATATAAATATCACCTAAAAGGTTCCTCCGTCTATACCAGATACACTAAGGGTTCCACTTGCGCTTATATTACCTGACAAACTTAGATTACCTGCTATATCCGCGTTACCGTCTACATCTAAAGCGTCAGCATTTACAGTACCATCAAAATAAGCATCTTTCCACTGCCAGGTACCAGAACCTAAATCATAGGTATCATCTGCTCCTGGGTAAAGATTACCATGTAGATAACCATCTTTGTATCTTTCTAAAAAGTTAACACCTTGTGTGTTAGCGGTGCTAGTGTTATTTAAGCTGTTGTCACCAGCTCTATAGTTAGCGGCATATAACGTGTGTATTCTAAAATAACTATTGTTTTGACTTCCTCCTAACGTATATCTTAATTTTGTTGTTCCTTGCCCTGTTCCGCTGTTACCAGTAATTTGTCTTAATACAACATTCTCTGAATTGTCTGTAATGTCACAAAGAGTTTGCCATCCATCGTCTGTTTGATACGCTTCTATTTTAACTCTTTGAGGAGTAAAACTAACTGCCCCAAAAACTATACCTACCCAAGAGCTATATTGTAACTCGTTAGTCCACTCTAAAGTGATAACACCAACACCAGCGGTACTACCATCCGCACCGTTATCAGAGTACCAGCTACCAGCTGTACTTGAGTGCGCGTCAAAAGCTTTCCCACTGTCAAAATCTGATTCAGCGACAGGGTTGCTATAAGTATAATTTCCAGATGAACCGCTTCTAGTTTTATATAAACCAGTTACCGTTATACTCGAGTTACTCCACTTATTAAACCCTGCTAAGTCATTTATTATATGAGGTATGTGAACCATAGAGGCTTCAGCTGCTGGGTTTAGAAACCCACCGCGTACCACGGTGCCAGTGGTACTTGTGCTAATAGCCTGAAAGTCAGCTCTGCCGTTTATATCTAGGCTAGTACCTTCTAATTCTGTACCTGTAATTTTACCAGTAGATGTTATCGCTCCGGATCCTATTGTACCTGTAACCGTAAGTAGACCTGCTTTGTCTAAAGTCATTACAGTAGCTAAGCTTCCACCAGTGTTTGTACCGTGTTTCCAAACCCAGTTGTCGTTTCCAGATCCACCGCCCCAAAGCTCAAAACTAGTGTTCATAGCATCGCCATCGGTCTCATCTTGTCTGTGTATTAAGTGTGCTGTTCTATCTTCTGTATATACTCCCCAGTATTCAGTTGAAGCTCTACCAACTTTAAATTGAGGACTATTTGGAGCTCCTTGAGATACAGTATATACTTCCAATCCAGCATCCCCTGTTGGGTGGATTATTTGAAGGCCATCTTCACTTTGATCCCAAAGCATATATGATCCTGCTGTCGCTCCAAAGAATTTAACATCGTGGCCCGTGTCATTTACACCGACGGTGAGATCGCTTGAGATAGGAGATCCTAAAGCTAATGTTGTATCACTAGAACCTATAGTTAATGTAACACCTGTTGATCCATCTTCTGCTTTTATATTGCCTGTTTGTTCAAATAAAATGTCTACATTATTAGTACCATCTCCGATGTAAATATCAGATGCCCCATCACCTATTAATACATCTCCTACTGCATTGCTAATAACAAGATTATTACCATCTTGGGTTATTGCTCCGCATTCAGCGCCTGAACTATTATCAAATACTATATCGCCATCTGCTGGCGTGATTATAATGTCTTTTGCCATATTATATCCTTCCGCTTATTCGTTTTTTATTTGCTGTAAAACTAGTTCTAACACTCTTTCTACCTAGTTTAGTTGCATGGAGATGGTCAGTATGTAAGCTAGCTTTTGACAAAATTACATCTATAGGTAGAGCTTTAAAGCCTGTGGTTGTTATATCATGGTCATCTACATAATAACCATAAGCTAATTCATATCCCACACTTTGTGATGCCACTGTAAGGGTTTTTGTTTCCCATGCGCCTTGCGCCGTGCTGGTGTGGGGGATATACTCTACAAAACTATTTGTATATAAAGATCCAGAGAGATATGTTTCTGTACTTGTTTTTATGCCTGCTCTATCGCCTGCACTATTTATAATATCCCAATCGGAGAGTAATGTTCTAACATTACCACTATCTGTAACCACCCCTTCATTATGTCTTCCACCAAACGCGGAATTTTGAATTGATCTTGCTATAAGAACGGGCATTGAACTGTCTGCTACAGTATTAGCTACCCCATCATAATCAGCGTCATTTATCTTTAAACGCGATCTTAAGTTAACAACAGTGTATGCAGGTACAAAAATACTAGCCATTATTTGGGGAGTTGATTGAGGGGCTACTATAAATTCATGGACAGAAGTACCACCTTTTATTAATAAAGTCATTGATCCCCCATACTCTACATACTCATCTTGTCTAAATCCATGTTCTATCCAAAACTGTTTACCTTGCTTAGCACCTGTACTTACATAAGGTTTATTATGACCGGTAGCATAGTGTCTTATTTGATCTATATCATAATTAGGTGTGTGACCCATGCCCCATATGTGAGAACTTGCATCCCAATAATTAGGCATAAATTGAGAATCTAGAAAGATCTCATCAATAGAATCTGTTGCGTATATATATCTATACCTGTCACAATAAATTCTACGAAAAGTAGTCCTATTGGAGGAACCGGGGTGAATACAATAAGAATTTGCATACCGTATGTCAAAATGTTGAACGGTAGTCATATCATTTTGTCTTCCCAAATTGCTTTTAATCCAGTTATAATCCTCTGCCATTCTTAAATACATGTAAGAAATTTCATTGGGTCTTTCATATGCTGCTTCTGTAGACAATGAGCTATAATTATTAGCTGCTGATATGTGTCCATGGCTCTTTATAAAATGTTGACTACTCCAATGCCATACACCTCTACCAGTTCCTATAGTAACTAGGTTTCTAGCAACCATACCATAAGGATGTCTCATACATATACTAGGGTACGAATCACCATCTCTAGTTGTATTTGAGCATAAATTATAAGCAGTGTAACTACATCCGTCTATATAATTTTCACCTGTTTGAGTACAGCCACTGGTAGAGTGGATTGTTGTATTATCGGCAGCTGCTCCTGTGATTTTAGTATCATAATATCCGTTATAACCAGCTATATTAACTCCCTGCCTAAAATTGGTGCTATCACCGGTATTATACCCTAGCCCATCAAATTCAACATATTTTATTTTGACTCTTCTTGTTGGGGCATTATACCAAGTATTAGAAGTCCAATATTTAACATTAAAAAACACTCTAGCAGTGTCTTCATCTGCATAAGCAATATCGTCACCATTAGCAGCACAAGCTTTAATAACTACACCTCTTGACATTTTAGTTATTAGCCCTCCAATTTTACCATCATATAGAATATCTCTGTCTACAGTTATTGTGGTGCCACTTATACTAGATATAGTATAAACTAATCGATGCCTCCATACGTTTGTTTCGCCTCCACTAGCATAGGTATAACTATCATCTCCGCAAGCTTCTATATATATTTTATCCCCCGATGAAAAGTCTGCAGCATTATTAACAACTACTGTTCTTAAATCAGCAGCTCCGGAGTATGTTGCTGCCATGGCGCTAGAAGTCCTTCTTACATGTGAGTCATTTAAGTGATATTTTTCGGTGCCCGTTTGGTATACGTATTCGCCAATCAAACTGGGGGCGTTATCTATAGTGCTACCAAAAGTGATTACATTTGTTTTGCCATTTATAGCAGTTATTTTTAAGACATTTCTATTGTCACCTGTTCCAAAAATTAATAAATACCCCACCCTGAAAACATTTGCATCATCTACTGTTATTGTAGAACCGGAAACGCTACTTATTATAGGAGCTTTATTTGTTACTCTTGGATAAACAAACTGTCTAAAATATATTCTATGATTTTCAGTATCTACATCATGTACCCAAAAACATTCATCATTCGCTAATCTAAAATCTTCTTCTCTTTTATATATAGAGATAAGATCATTAGCTGTAAAATTGGTTGAATCGTCAACTGTTAAATATGGGGATTGTTGAATATGGTTACCATTTAATTCTGTTTTTAAGGTTGGTTCTCCTCCATCTATATCAACACCACACCATTTTCTAGCATCAACTTGTATACCATGTTGTGCAGAGTTATTTCCTGATATTTTGATTTGAGAACCACTATGCATACTAAGTAAAGCACCACTAGTGGTAGAGCCCTCTACAAATTCACCTGCTGTGTTGTTAGAATTACTAGTATTTTTAACTGTCATTCTACCGTTAAGGTGCATTATACTACCACTGATAAAATTTAAATTACCATCAATAGTAACATTGTCTGTTATAGCAGCAGTAATATCAGTACTAACAGTTACTCTGTGTCCATGAGCAATAACAACTGAATCGTTATTAGCTGGTACAGCACCACCTACCCAAGTTCCAGTAGCATGCCAATCCCCTGTTTGTGTACTAGTTATCGTTGCCATCTATATCCTCGGTATTAAATTGTTCTTGGTATGCAGATACGTTCAATGCAATTTCAATTGACACTTCGGTATTAGTATCTGTAATTTTACTAGCCACAGCCTCCATTAAAGACTCATCGTCCACTATAACTATAGTACCATCTATTTTATTGTAAGTAATATTAATTATCATGTTCTATCTGCTCTATATCTTTTCTGTTAGCGTGAATTACGAAATAGCAATTTGGGGTTTTTAATGTACCGGCGCTAATGTAAACTTTATTATTTTTGATTTCTTTTACATATAAATTTTGATGTTTACCTATCGAGGTTAATTGAACTGATAGGGTATTCTCATCAACTAACCATTCCCACTCTTTGGGTAGATCTATGATATTGCCATTACATTTACCTCTATGGAATACATCGTGCTGTCTACCCTCTAAGCTTCCATATTCTAAGGATCCGCCGGTTGGAGTGTCTATAACAAATGATTTTGTTGTTGCTCTTAAAGCTCCTACGATGGTTGTGTTACCAACTACATGTAGGGGAACGGTTGGACTCGTAGTTCCTATCCCAACGTTGCCTCCTGATGGGTTTATCCATGAATTACCATCTGTGATTACTCTAAACGCCTCTGTCCCATCAGGTGCGTATAATGACATTTGAGACCTTTCGTTTGCTCCTGAGTCTATGCCTGTGATTTTAAATCTTGTAGTTTGCCCATGATTTGCACCTGAACCTATAAAGTTAAAAGATTGAGCATGTCTACTTATTACAAAATTCATATTATCACCTACTACATCCTCAGCAGATATGTAGAACCCCTTTGAGCCATTATCTGAAAGTGACGAAAGATACAGTTTTGATTCCGCACCATCTACTGTTGGCTTTATCCAAATGCTCCCCCCGTCTACTACTAATTTCTCACTCGGAGAAGTTGTTCCAATACCAACATTATCAAAAAGCCCATCTCCACTTGCACTTATATTACCTGAGGCTGTTACTGGATGGTTAAATGTTATTGAGCTGTCTTGGAATTTAGCTGCTATTGTAGATGTGTTAGCATATATCTCTGTTCTTCCTGCTCCACCTGTTCCTGATTGTCTTCCTATTTCAACTACATCAGTACCAGCACTACCCAATATTAGTTTTTCTTCAGGGTTAATAGTTAAGCTATCACTATTACCAACTGTACTTATTGTTCTATCACCGCTAAAATCTAAATTACCGCCAAATATATTAGTACCTGTTCCACTTGCGCTTATATTACCTGAGGCTGTTATTCCGCCGTTTACAGTAAGGTTTCCTACTACAGCGGTTGGTCCTTGTTTTACTGCTTGAGATGCAGTTGTTGCGATTTGAAAAGATACTGTAGGAGTTTTTGTGTTCACGCCCACTTCTCCTGATGCAGATACATAGAAAGCTATTTTGTCTTCCGCAATGCCGTTTGAACCTGAAGGTATTCGGAGTTGTAGACTTTTACCATCGTCGGGATCAATCTCCCATCTGGCGGCTAGATTTGCAGGGTCATAAGAACCTCCGAAGTTCCCCGAGTAGAACTCTAGAGCAGATCCAGTTCCCATTTGAATATTTCCGGAAGAAGATAACACTGTATTACCTGTACTAAGAAATGATGACGATATAGCCCATCCGGCTATGCTTGCTGTGCCATTTGTAAAGTCGACGTTATAATTGCCTGCACCGTCTCCGTCAAACCCAGCATCACCAGAACCAGATATATAAGCTTTAGCTCCTGCACTACTAGTTGCGGAAGCTGGTACGAATAGTTCATCTGCAGAAAGTGATGCATTTATAGTTGTACCTGCACCGATAACTAATTTGCTATTGGCAGGATCTAAATGGAATAGGGAGGAGGATATTTCTATGTTTCCAGAAGATCCCGAAATATATTGTGTCGTTGGGGTTCCAATAAAAAATTTACGAGCTTTTATATCTAGCTCGGCGTTAGCTTGATTAGCATCAAATCTTAAGTATGATTCCGAGCCCCCTACTAATTCTACGCCTACCCCAGAATATGTTTGTCCGCCAGCAACTGACGAACCCGACCACATCATCCAGCCTTTGGTTCCTGTTTCTGCTGAGCCGGAATTAAATCCTTTATATCCTTTACTTCTAATATCTGGCATAAACTTATCCTATTTCTATAGTCCCATCAAGAACGTTATTAGATCCATTTATATATAAATTTCCACCTGTCCATTCTACGCCGTTGGTTTGTTTTGTAAAAACTTTATTGCCAAGATTATCATATAGTTCAAATTTAAAATCAAGAAAATCTACTTGTTGGAAATTATTTGCTACATAAAAATTTATTATGGTATAGTTGGGAGTCCATCCCGTTTGGGCTGATGCCTTTATGGAAATGTCGGAAAGATACCATCGGCCAAATGGTATTTGAAAAATCAAAGCTATTGTTCCAGCTCTTTGGACATCGATGTCAAATGACAATAAGTCTTCGTCATATATCAGTTGCAAGTTATCACCTGTTAAAGCATCTAAGACATCAAGGGCATTTCCTCCTGCTTCAGTACCATATGTTATAGTGGTAAGCTTTAACTTGTCATCACCATCTGTATCAGGATCTATTGCAGAACCCGATGCATATATCCTTATCGATGGAATTCCTGTTACACCGGATTCCCCATCGGGGACTATTTCAGAAGCCGCTTTAAGTGTTACAGTGTAGCTTCCAGCACTAGGTATATCGATACCTGCGGTTGGAGACCCATCATTGTTCCAATCAGCGGACGGCTTCATTCTATATTCTACATAAGCATCATCGCGACCATTAGGATTGTTAGTGTCAAAGTTTTGTAAAAGTTCAGATCCAGATATTACTACTCCATTTACAAAAATAGTTCCATTTGATGCGGTGATTGGAGGTTCGGTTGCAGTTAAAGCATTAACCCCCTGAAGGGAACCAGTCCAATAGGTATTAACTATGGTTTGCGTGTTAAATTCACCTAGATTTTGGGATATTGCATTTGAGTCGTTATTTTCTAATAGTTCGACAACTTCTAAATTTGCATCTTCAACAAATTGCCATTGCTGAAATCCTTGGGATCTTTTATAGACCTTAACCGAAGCGATGTCCCCACATATTGGATCTAAATTTGAAATAAACACTTTTGCCCAGGATTCACTATTTGGGACCTGGGCCTCGAATTGGTATACCCCTTGATGGGTATGCTCAGCAAATATGCCTGTGACCGCAGGAGGATACCAAGTAAAAATATCACCTGTTGCAATAAGGGTTTGTTGTGACTGGTCATAATATTCTATCTGAACCATCTGTTTTAAAGCCCCAGCTATAGTAGCAACGTTAAAGTTTCCGAAATTATTTACTTCGGTTATTTCCGGGAATGGAGGATTGCCGAAAGGGGATCCAACATTAACATGAATGGCATTTGCTCCATTGGTTCCCATTTCTGGCTCGAAGTAGTTTGGAGGTAGCTCTGATGTACCCCCGTATAAAAGGATATTAGTGCCAACGTCTGTAGTGGTAAAGTATGAAGAAGTTGTTCCAATAAGTCCTGATTGTCCAAATCCTGCTCCATTACCCTGGCTAAGAAGTTGGTATGAAACATTTGCTAGGCTAGATACAACTTCTGTTGTTCCAAAGCTTCCCGAAGGGGTTAGATAGGTTCTTTCTACCTCTTGAATTGTTATTGCCGGGGACTTTGTCATAATTACCCGGGTTTGGTTTTCCCTAAATGGTAGTACATTAAGTCTTTTCTGCCACTTAACGTTAAGAGTTTTTTGTAGCTCTTGGGACACAGACTTTCCATTTGGTCTTTTTTGAGCTGTGCCTGCTATAGTTATGACTCCACCACCTTGAGGAGTATGCTCATACACATATATAGCAACCGCACGACGTTTTGTACCCGGTTCTATGTACATAGCATTTTCATGATAAATAGGTCTGCCGTTTAGATCTGTAACTTCTACTTCTATTTTAGATCCGGGAGCCAGTAGATCTTTATTACCTTTAATCATAAACAGGTTTTTACCACCTGTTAGAATATCGGGGACTTCACTTACATCAAAATATGTCGAATCAGGATCTGTGTCCGCTATTAAATATTGGCCTTGAGACAAATATTTAGGTTGGTTCAGTTTAATGAACGGCATTTATAATACTCCCGATATATACTTCCACCTATGAGGGGAATCTAATATAAATATCATTTAAAATGTGATTTTGCTAAAGTCATTAGTTACATTGATTTCAAATAGATTATCAGCCACATCTCGTAATGCATCTAAATGTGATATAACTAAAATGAACGAAAACTCAGATTTTAAATAGTCAAACAACATAAACATGCTATTAAGGTTCTCAGAGTCTAGAGTTCCAAATCCTTCGTCGATTGCTAGGAAGTTTGGTCTTGGTAGGTTTGAAACATTAATTAAGGCAACTCTAATCGCTAAGGACGATATAAACTTTTCCATTCCAGAAGTTAATTCTAGTGGCCATGAGCTTTTATCATATTTAATAAATGTTAAAATGTTTTTGCCATCTGTTTCAAACACAATTGTAAACTCTACAAGTTGTGCTAGGATCTCATTTACTTCGTCTTGAATTAAAGGAAGCACTTCTGAAATAAGCTCATAAGGTACACCATCTCTTTTTATTGCTTCAAGATAGTATTCGTATGCTTTTAGCTTATTTTCAACATCATTAGCATTATCAATAGATTCTTCTATTTGGGCTATTTTTGTTCTTGCAAGCTCACGTTGTGTGTGCTTTTGTTTTATTATTGATTGAAGATCCTCTAGATATGCTGTGGCTATTTCAAGATCACCTTCTATAGTAGAAATTTCATTAGCAATTATTTCATTATGCTTAAGATCTCTTTTGTTTGCATGATACTCAGAGATTTTATTAGCATTGATTGCCATAGTTGACTTTAGATTGTTAATTTTAGACTCTATATTGGTTCGGTCCACCTTAATACCTAATTGACTAGTTTTTATATCCCCTAAACGAACTTTTAAGGTATCATAGCGAGATTTATTTTCAATATGTGGTAATAAGTCTTCTATCGTAGTTTGCAATTTTGCAATCTTTTTCGAATACTCATCAGCATTTATTTTATCAGAGGCCAAATCAACTTTTGCTTGCTGTGCTTGTTTAACAAATGGATTATTAACACAATATGGACAATCAGGATCGTAAGAATGGTTTTCAAGTTCGCATACCAAGTTCTTTTTTTGTTTGGCAGAAGCTAATAGGATTTTTAACTTGACGTCGGTGGTGTCTTTGTCGGATATAGCATCATAATACTCGGCGGCTTTAGAATTTACTAAATCAAGATCTATATGAGCAATTTCATTTGCAATTTCTAAATAGGTTTGTTTGTTGGCTTCTGTTTTAGGATCGAGATCGGACAGAAGGGTATGGCTATTTTCTATGGCCTTGACTAAGCTCCCAGACTCTTCTATAAGTTGGTCAATGTCTACAGGGGAAATTGTTTGACGAAGTTTTTTTGACTTGTTTAGAATTTTACCAGATAACTCTTCTATTGTTTTTTTGAATTTTTTTTCTGTAACAGAAGCCGTTGCATACTCTGTTGAAGCTTCCTGTAGATCTATTCCTGCATCGACTAACTGCTGATCATAATCCATTTTCTTAAATTCCCTTAGGGAAACTTGGACATCTCGAATTTCTTCTGTTGCAAGACTATAAATTTCTTCGAAAACTGTTATGTCCATAAACTGGGCTAACAGGTCTTTGCGTTCGGTCTGGGACTTGTTTATAAACCCTGTATTATTGTTTTGTACAGAAAGGGCTGTTAGCTCAAAGTCTTCATACTTGCCAACGTAACCTCTAATATTTTTATTGGTGTCTCTTCTTTGTTCACCATTTAACGATACCTCAGATCCATCTTCACCTATCATCCAAAAGTTAACGTCGACCTTGACGTTTGATTTTCCAGACTTTACTCTTTTTGCTTTTCGTTCGACAAAAAAGTCTACCCCATCTACTTCAAAGTTAAATTTACAGTAAAAGTTTAAAGACTTGTTGTTCATAACGTCTTCAGCCTTTTTAGTTCTGCTGCACTTATCGAACAAACAAAATGCTATTGAATCTAAAATTGCAGACTTGCCTGAGTGGTTTGCAGCAAATAAACCCATCAACCCAGACGCTTTGTCAAGGTCAATACTATTGTCAGGACCATAACTAAACATGTTTGAAAATTCAAACTTTTTAGCTTTCCAAAAAATATTTCTTGAGATTTCTACTGGAGCAAGATCCTTGTTTAGAGCACGATTAATATTTTTAACCCTATCGATTATAACAGGATCAGCAGAAAAATTTCTTTCTATATACTCTCCAATTAACTCATTTTGGTATTCAACATCCCTGACATTATTGACTAGGGCTTTTGAAGTTTTATTAGTGGCTGTACCGGCTACTTTATCTAGCTTAACAACCATTGCATCGGCAAATGTTGCTTTTTTCCTAACAGAGCTTAGTAAAGTTTTTAGTTCTGCTTCGGTGGTGTTAGTGGTTCTAATTCTTAGTCTAGGAAACTTAGGAATTGTTTTAATGTTAGGTAACACCCCATCAGTAATATCAATGGTATAGAAGCCATGATCGTTATGGATATGAGTAAAGCTGCTAGACAAGTCAGCAGTGTTCCAAGTAGTATAGCCATGGTTCTCATAGGCTTCTCCGAAGTTTTGTTGGACTAACGATCCTGGATAATGTACCCTTTTGTCAATGTCCAAATATTGATGTTTGTGAATGTCTCCGAGTAGAACTAGATCATAGCCAGCAAACATACCAATGCCATGATTTAAATTTGTAACCTTAAACCCCCCGTCAGTCATAGACGAATCTACTGCACCATGAAAAAATGCAACTTTAAGTTTATCATCAGGTATGTCTTTTGCTTGAATATAGTTTTCATGATTGTCAGCAATATCAAATACACTAAGATATAAGTCTGCTGCTTCATACACTTCAGTTTTATCTAGGTAGTGTAGATTTGGATGTTTTAGGCTATCATATATAGGTCTTAAAGCATCCATTCGACTTTTGTTGTTTAAGTTCATATCGTGGTTGCCACGAATAAAAACTGTGGGTCGCCGATCTGCAAGCTCTCTTAAAAATTCAGAAGTTAAGTCTATAAGTTCTGGGGACATGTCAATTTTATTATGCACAATGTCTCCGGCTATATATACAATAGATTTTTCTGGTAGTGCGTCTACAGCTTTATAAACCTCGGTAAATATTTTTCTATATTCATCGTGGCGATTATAATTCCTAATATGTATGTCTGCAATATGAAATATTTGCTCTACAGAGCTTATACCAATATTAAGCTTTTGCATATAGCTTATACTCCATTAATTTTCCAAAAGTCAATTTAGATGACTTGGATATTAATTCTAAAACTTTAGATCGACCTAGATCTGATGGGTCTGAATCCTGCATGTCAACCATGTGGACTTCAATATTATTATTCATAAGAAATTCTGCATGCTCTAGGGATTTAGCCCTTGCATCTGAGTCTAGTAGTAAGTTAACTCGCTTGACTCTATTTTGCAATATTTTATATCTTAAAGACTTCTGAATCATTTTACCAAATAGAGGTATAGCATTTTCCCCAACTGTTAAAGCATCAAAAGGACCTTCGACAATATTAATAGGTTCTGTCCAATTAACCAATAAGTCATATCCAATAATGTCTTTTGAAACTTTGGGATTTTTATGTTTAAAATTGGTATCATAAAATGATCTTGCGGTGAAGTAATTAAGTTCCCCTGAGCTATCGAAGCTAGGTATGATTATCATTCCGCCGTATTCTCCAGACTCGCAATATCCTATTGAGTATCTAAGAATATCATACTTAGATATACCTCTGGACTTAAGATACTTTACAGCATTTCTAAAGTCCGGGCTTTTCATATTGCCTTCTAGAATAGGAATATACTCTAATGGCAGTGCAATAAATGTTGGTTGCTTATCGACGTGGAATTGGTCTACTTCACCGACTAGTTTAGTTAAGTCTTTTATTTTTTGATATGATGCCTGCAGGGACTTTAAAATGTTTACAAGCTTTCGACCTTTTTTACCGCATACCCAACACTGCCACTTTTGATTGATTATGTTTACAGACAGCTTTGGTTTTGGGTGGTGGCAGTACGGACAGTTAAACCATATGTCACCATGGTTTTTATCGTGACCTTTGCCCAGAACACTTTCAAGAATATGCTTTATCTTTTGTTTAATCATGCCCTCTTAATATAAGAAATAACTACGAGAAAAAAAATTATTTTGGAAGGTTTGTTTCAAAAATTAAGGCTTTAGATCTGTCTGTGAATTTAACAGAAACGAACTTACGAGAGCCTACACAATCATTATAATAATCATCCCGTATCATAACATTTGCTTTATGTTGAATGTTTTCTTCCATGTAGTTTACCTGGCCTTTGGTTTCTCCTAGAAATAGAATCTCAAACTTAAAATTGTCATACCCAAACTTTTCTATTGCAGAATTAACAGATTTAGACGATCCAACGTAAGTCCTCCAGTCAGATTCCTTTCTAACAACCTTTCTTCGGGTTTTGCCCTTTACTTTAACTCTTCTTGTGGTTCCGAAGTACTTTCGGCCAATATACTTTTTACCATTTTTACTATTGGTAATTATATAAACAAAACCGAAAAATCCTTGGGGAACTTCAGACAGAGGTTTGCCTTTGTACTTCCAGTGACTCATTATTTATTATGTATCAAACCTAACGACATATGAAGTGTCGAACTTTTCTGACTTTTTTATTGCTTGGCCTAGTTTTCCAATTGCAAGTAGATTGCTGTTGTCGTCATATAGACCAACCGTTGTGACATAGGGATTAAACGCAGATGAGCTTACAAAACCAGCTACCGAGCCGGAGGCTATGTCACTCAGAACTGACTGATTAGTAGTGGCATTAAACTCATGCTTAGTAGCGTTGCACATATACTCATGTTCTTCTATTACATGGGTGTTTTTAAATTTTAATGTTGAAGTGAAAAGGGAATCGGAGGTTGAATGTAAAACAACTATCCCAGAGGAATAAAATATATTACCCATTTGTGTGTCTCCTATCATCAAATTTCCATAGCTGTCGTCTTCAAACGTTCCATCATCTTCAATGCTAAGGCTTCCAGGTTTTATTCCATCACCTATCATTAGGTGGGGTATCGAAATAACCTGGAAGTCACCTAAGGTCTCCAAAAGAATCCTGGATGAACCTTTAAATGTCGGGTCGACATGACCTTGATAGCCACCGCCTTCACCAGGAGGGCCTTCGACTTTTTTATAGAAATTTGTGTTTATAGAGCTATAAATGTCTCGCTTGTTATAGCCATTAGTAGTTGCAGTGTCAGCAAGACCATACTCTTCTGTATTCTTTTTTCCTTGATATACAAATACTTCAAGACCATCAAAACTTCCCGAAGCACCAACAAGACTTATTTCATAAGATTTGTGAGCAGTGTGTCGGGTTATGTTTTTAGTAGCTATGGTTTTGAAAGCTCCAGCCATTTTTAGAGTCCTAGTATTCTAAGCGGACCCTAACCAAAGCTTCTCTATTAAATGATTTTAATAAAGGTTTGCTAAGCTTAGCTACTGCCAGAAGTTCGTGCTGTTCATCATAAAGACCTACTGTTGTGATATAGCTTTTTGGGTTACCCACCATTGACGAATGTAAAAATGTTCCATCTTGGGTTGTTTGCTTAACGTATGTAGGGTTAGATGAGAAATTAGCAGCATATGAAGGGATTCTACAAAAGTAGGTCCTAGTGTGTAGGTGCTCTGTATTTCTTGCTTTAAAATGCGCTCCACCCTTAATAGCGTTGAAAAGCCCCAAAGCTGCAGTTTTTTTCATTGATGTGCTTGAAGTATATGGTGCTGAGTAAGCCCCATAATGATACTGAGATAAATCAATTGACATTCCTGTTGTGGCATCTATATTTGAAGCATTGAAAACCATAACTCCGTAGTTTGGATAAAACTTACCATATGAAGTGTAGGTTGGAGATGCAGCAGCACCACCAGCAATAGAACCAGATACTATATCAATAGGACCATCACCAAGGTCGTTGCTACCAGTACCAACAAATGCATCTACAAAAGTGTGGACTGATGAACCCGAAATTTTTATTTCCCAGTTACCAGAGTCTGCACGTTCTTTTAATTGGTTTCGACCTATATTAATAACGTAAATAGAATCTGTAGATCCTGATATATCAAACTTGAAATCTGCGTCTGTAGCATTTTTATCTTCTAGAAGAGCTGCATATTGAGAGTAAATAGCTTTAGTAGGAGTAAGTCCACTAGTTTGGCCTTCTAGAGATGATTCTCCTTTACCAGCAAAGTCCCCGAAAGCTACAGAAAATTGAGATACTTGGGTTGGATCTGCAATTGGATCTGCGCGATAGACATCAAGGTAGTATTCTCCTGAAGTTGCGTATTGTGTAGACGAGGTGTGCATTTCTGAGCCTGTTAGTGTTGTGTCTCCACTTGCCCACATTGCCGAATTTACTCTGTCACCTACTGGGTTTAATTGGATGTCTCCACCTAAAACGTCTCCAGCTTCATTTTGAACGACTGTGAAGTCAATGAATGAAGAATTTCCTGCTGTTACTGTTGTTATTGATGCCATGTTATTACTCTATTAAGCGTCTACTGGTTTCTTAGTTACACTTATTGTAACCGTTTGGGTTATACCTGTTGCATTACCTATAACGGTTAGTGTTGTAGTTTTGTCGGTTGTTTCTGAAAGATTCAAGCCGTAAATATGAATATCAGCCGAGCCATCCTGTACAAAGAAATTCTTAGATATTGATCCGCCTTCTTGGGTGTTAATATCATCACCCCTAAAGGAAACCAAAGTGCCATCAGATATAATAGCAGTATAGAAAGTGTCTGCAAATGCAGTACCCGAGCCTGCTATTGAGGTCTTAGCGTTTATTGTACCATCACCATTATAAGTAATCGTAAATATAGCATTGGCAGGTGATAGTTGTAGGAATGGTAGCTTTTGAATGTTCTTTTCTAGAGTCATAAGTTTAAACCTCATTACTTTAGATTCGTCAGGAACAGCTTCTACCATAGGCATATTTTCAATTGCTTGGCCATAAAAATTAGTTCCTTTACCATGGTTTTCATCCCATAATGTGTAGTCGACTTCGTCATCTGCAAGTGCAAATTTAGTAATGTTGAAATTTCCAGCTGCAAGTTTTTCACGGCCTCGTTTTGTCAATATAGCATCGACGGTAATTGTTGATTTGTCTAAATATCCCATTATGTCTCCTTTGGTATATATAAATATCTTAAATATTGATTATCTAATTTGTATATCACCCAGAGCCGTAAGTGGGCCTTGAGTTGTTGTTAATTCTACAGGATTTGTTTCAACTACTTCGATTGCACATCTAATATTTGTGCTTGCGTCGAATAATCCTTTACCTGTAACTTGCGGATCGTTTGTTAAGTTTATGACTCCACCTATAGATCCTGGGGCTTTACCATATTTAGACCCACCATATCTCTGATTATTAATGGCTGTTGGTAAAAAGTCTTGAACTGCTACCGACGTTTCGGTTCCATTCGTTTCTTGGGTTATATAGCGCTTGCTTGTGGTTGTGCGATCATAAACTGGTACGTCTGCTGATGCCATGTTACTTATGCCATATCCCGTAGCTAAAGAATCATCAAAGCTATTTGGAAAGTGTGGGGTAGCACTAACATGGGTATCTCTGTCATAAATCATATATGTTTTAAACACAGCTTCATATGGTTCCGAATATTCTTTACTAAATACAGGCTTAAAAGTTATAGCTTCTGTTTGTTCATATGTAAGATTGGCAAAAGACTCGGACACTCTGGCTATTGTTGGTCTTTCCAAAAGATTTGGCTTAATTAATATTCCTGTTTGTTTATTAGCTCTTGCAGGAAGTAGCGACTCGAGTTGTAAAAATAACGAGCTATCAAAATACTTTAGTACTTTGAGGTAAGCAGCAAAGGTTGGACTTGCTTGGTATTTTTGCCAATAAAAGTTACTTATGCTTCTTAGTTCTTTATATGTTTTTCTGTAGGCATCCCTAGGATTCCCAACAAAGTCGTCAAACTTCGCTCCGCCTATTGCGTGGGATATGTCGAGGTCTATATCGTCATTAGGGGAAAAGAATACCCCAAGCAGCGGTGAGTCTGGTGCCGATAGTTCTATCGAGCTTGAAACCACCGAACTATCTACGTAGAAACTTCCAGTAAAAGTTGAATCATCAATTCTTATTTTATCTGAAACTGCTCTTGTGCCAATAATTTCAGGAACCACAGTATAGAATGTTTCTTCTTCATATTGCCAGTCTGCTGCTGTGCCAGTATATCCACTTCCTGATAATGTCATAGTCTGGCCGGTTGAACCTGTCCATGGAGTAGCAGAAACATTTTGGTTTGGATGTGAAGAGGAAATAAGTGCGGTTGCTAAACTAGAAGTAGCCCCAGTAGATCCTAGTGGCCATCTGGCTACTAGATCTGTATATGATGATGTATAAGTATTACCTTCAATAGATAGGGGAGAAAGTACGTGATTATTAAACGCCTCGTCGCTTAGAATTGTATTATCTGAAAATGCCCAGTATCTCAACTCTTGCATACTCCCAGTAAACCCAGGAAGGGTTCCTGCCGCAACTATAGAACCTGAAGCCATTTTCCACCCCGCTGCTCCTGAATCATATGGGTCGTGATTCCCAAGAGTTAGAGTTGTTACGTTTCCGTTTTCATCCCAGGAATGGTTATATATGTCATATCCACCAGACCCCATATCCCATGCTATTTTTTCCTCATGAGTTATTCGGCCATTAGAGTGGTCAGCTGATTTTTTTAAATGGAAGTTAAAAGTGTCTGCAGAACTTATTCCAAACTGAATATTCCACCAATCATTATCGAATAGTGGGTAGTAGCCAGATGATGTTGCTTCTAAATGTGTTGCAGCTGATTGGGTCTGGGCACCTATCCAAACTCTTCCATGATTATAGTATGCCGAAGATGTGTTAGATGCAGACGGATGGGCTTCCAGTTCTATTCCCCATTTGGAGTAACTGCTATGGATTAGAATTGAGCTTTGTGGTTTGGTGGCATTAAATCTTAGCTCAATAAGGTCTGGCGCTTTGTCTGTTGACATGTGACTATAATTGTCGGCTTCTAACATTGACCAGGGAGCTTCTACAAATTGGCTACCATTGAAATTAAGAGAGTATCCTGATTTCTCATACTTAATGTATTGCTTGGTCGACATCTCCTTAGGAGTTCCGCCATACTCTTTTATACGCAGCACCGTTGGTGGAAGTCCATAGGTATTAACCAAGGCCCTAACAGATCTTTCAGTTCCTTTTGAGCTAAGAAGATGTGGTAGGTTATTTAGAGTTCGAGACCAAACTTCTTTGGTAATGTCTTCAGTAGGCATTGACGAAGCATTAACAAATGTTTGGGTACTTCCAGAATCTGTTGCTTGGTAGTTTCCAGATTCGTCAGTTCCTAGCTTGTAGGCCCAAAGGTCGTCGAAGTTATATCCATTAATGCCATTCCAGCCTAAAGACTTTAGAACATCCCAAACTAAATCTTTGGATAGACCTAAATAAAGTTCATTTTGCCGATCATGAATCATATCCATGTGGTCTATATAGTTGTAGACATGGTCGAAGTTTTGGCCTATCATATTTACAAACATCATATAGTTTGCATTTTCAGGGTCTAGCCTTATGTGAGCAGGAATTGTTTTTTCTAGGTTATAGGAATTATCTATGTCATAGTCAAGAGCTTCTGCTGTTTGGGTTGTGAACCACGCTATAGCTTCTGACGATGTTGAATGAAGTAGGGTGTGGGGTTTTGCCGAAGTTGATTTGGGCCATGTAGAAGCATTAAAAACCCCATAAGATCCGTTTTCATATGAAGATGACTCAGTATATAAGTAGTTTTCATAGGCATCAAATTTAGATACAATATTATTCTTTTTTGTTACAAATTGGATTCGATTAATTTCTGCAGCTGGAGAAGCTGAAGAACTTAAAACTGCTGATTGGGAATCATAATATTCTATTAACTGAATTTTATATTTAAAATTATCGAGTCGCTCTTTAGCAGAACTAAAATGAACAAAGTTAGCATATTTTCTATAGTCTATTCCTAACACTGCCGATTTCGCTGCAGAAGAACTAAACATAGAATTTAATAATTCATTTTTAACTCCTTCATTAGAGCCAAGAAGGGATTCCCAGGTTTCATACTTGGAAGACAAAGGTCCTTGTGCTGTCTCAGCGTTGATTGTGAAATCAGGAAGAGCCATTACATTAAGATCCTCGACATAGACAGGTTGAGGAATTGTAAAGTCAAATTTTCTTGGCTCAGTTATTTGGATTTCTATTTTAGCTCTTTGTCCCGGTCTTATATTTTTAGGAACCCCATTTGCCAATTTTACTGCTATTTCGGAATTTCTATATACTCCTTCAGATACGTTTTTATTATCCCGAATGTGAAAAATAGAACCATCAGCTAATGACAACACCAAATTATTTAGAGGTAAAATTTTATCTCTAAAATTATTAAGTTCTGTTTGATATATAGATTTAGCAGATGCAGCTTCTGAAGTAACTCCTCCTATTGAAACATTGTCGTGGACACCCAAAACAATTTCATCTTTTTTGGGAGAAATTGTTTTTATATAGAACTCTAGGACTCTTGTTGAAAATAAGTCTTTAGGCGTTGCATGGGTATACAACTTTAAAGAATATGCCCCAGGGTTTTCATTTTTAGGATGTAATACGTCTTTTAGATTAAAGTCTATAGTTACTTTACCATCACCGTCGACATTAAAGTTGCCATTAGGATTAACCAAGTAATTAGATAACTTTGAATGATCTACTAGAGATTCCCCAACCATAAGTTGCCATCTAAAAAATATTCCTGCACCGTTGTTTGTGTTTACACTAAACCTTTCATAGCGGCTTAGCACGTCTTCTATTCCTGGTACGTCGTATTTATTTATAAGGTTCATTAGTAGCTCTTAAATGCCGGATCTATTATTTCGTCCAGTGCAGAAGGTTTATAAATAATATTTCTTAGGTCTAGGGTAATGATTAAATCATTTCCGTCATATACCAATGGGGATTCAGGTACTACATCTTCAAGCACCTTTATTCCTGTTGTGTATTCTAGGGTTACTCCTGCTGAATCATCATTTCCATCCCCAGCTCTACCTTCGTCAGATTCTATATTGCCATCGACGATGGGTGGAACCTGTTGTGCTAATGGTAACCAGATCCGACCTTCACCTTCGCCAGTATCATCGGGGTCAATAAGTGAAAAAGTTGGAGGGTTCCCGTCATTAGGACCTCCGTCAGCTACGACTTCAATTTTTACCGAATAGTTTCCAGGGGTAACGGCTACTATTTTAAGTGCTGCCGTGTTGCCTGAAGCGTCTCTAAGAAGTATAACATCTGGGCCAAGGTCCATGGGAACATCGGCCAGATCACTAAAGTATGATTCTAGGTTGTTTCCTCCATATTGCTCATAGTTTAGGTGAATATAGCTTTTATTTTCATCAGCCTCATACCTCATTCGGGTAGTATTGTCATCTGAAGTTCTTGACGAATCCATATCATAAAACAGGTCTGTATTGTACCACCCAGCATCCCCAGTGCCTCTTGTTGCAAGAGTTCCAGGTTCTACCCTAGTTTCACCGTAAAAGTAATATTCCCCGTTTACAATAGGCATTATTCGTACACTCTAAACATATCATCTAAGACGTGGTAGTCTGATGTTCCGTTGTGATCCACTCTAATGTGAAACTGATACAGCCTGTCTGGATATAGCCCACTTAATTTTAGATTCGCAAAGTTCCCTGTAGCATCGCAACTAATTTTTGTGTATGTTGTGTCAAAAGGAACTACCGTTTCCCCTGTACGAACATCGACTAGGGAATAGTAACTAGAAGTTGGTAGGTATTCTACAGTAGCCGGAGATGATGATGTGTATGTTGCAGCAGGGTATTTTTCTCGGCCTATAAATCTAAACTTTGGAGTTGTGTTAATTTTATATGTGCCAAGATTTGTATCTTGATATATGTAGTGATCTTTTGTTAGATCTAATGCAGATAATGATCCGGTTGCAAATGCCGAATCGTCATAATGAATTTCAAGACGTGGCTTATATATTGTAGAAGTTTCTGCAGAATAAAAATTAACAAACCCATAGTCAATACTATTAGTTTCATTTGTCGAAGCTCGGGCTAGTAATAGTCCTTTGTCCGTTGCAACACTTACTTCTACAGCTTTTACTAATGTAGTAACATCTATTTTTAAATCTTTAATTCTATCAGATTCAGAAATTGAAGTAAGGGCTCCTAGGGAATGTGGATAAACCTTGCCATCCCATAGAGATGTAGATGACGAAGGATAACTCCAGCAAACACCCTCTTCTGTTTTAGGATTGTGGGTTGATCTACCAAGACCCGGAGACCATGGGGCTGCATTGTCTCCAATTACATATGAAAATGAATTGATTGGTGTGTTTTCATTAGCCACATATAAATTAAGCTTATAGGCTCCTACAGTTATGTCTTCGGTAACTAAAGATGCGCTATTTGCATTTAGACCAAAGTCCATTAATATTTTAGTGTTAAATGTACCAGAAACTTCAGAGCTATTAACAGTTTTATTAAGTTCCAAAATTTCATCCCTTGAAGTATTCATCGTAGGATAGCGTGAGTAGACTGTTGCTGAGTGCTTGGGGAATATTGAATATATCATATTTTAGAATCCTACAATTTTACCACGTATATCTTTGTCTGGATATTTTATTTCGAAAATACAAGGGTCTTGAGAAGGGTATACTACATTGTTTATGGTGGCTGAACCTATGTTGTAAGAATTGCCAGAATATCCTGAGTCTGCACTAGCATTATTTTTAATTTCAATTTTAGACACTGCCTGAACTCCTTTAACCACACTCATTTTAGCTACCAGATCTCCAATCATTATAGGTTGGTTGAATTGCCACTTATCGATATCAAAGTATTTTTTTATCATATCAATCGTTTGGGCTAAAACTTCCTTTCCATTAAAGCTTGGAAGAATTACAATTTCAAAATCAATACCGATGTTAATTGGAAACCCATCCTTAATATTAATACCATCAGTTAATATTCTATATTGACTTAAGTATGTTTGTAGATTTTTTTTAGTCGTAGTATTAGTAGTAGCTAAATTATTTGAGTTATCATAGCTTAATACATATAGGTTTAAGGCCAAGGGGTTTGGCTCTGAAGAATTGCTTATTTTGTCGTCAGATGCTATATATGCTTTTGCTATAGAACCAAACTTTGGAGGCATAGCATAAACCCTTGAAATATAATCTTCTTTTGTAACTGCACGATTTTGGGATGCATAAGCTCCAAGAGCATTTTGGCGAATTTCTTCGTTTGTTTCTGCTGAGCGGCCTCCTGTTGCAGGACTTTCATTTGTTATTGCTATTGAATCTTTTACTGTGGTTACAACTGAAGAGTCTAATCCATCCTCATCAAGATTTATAGTTTTATTTATAATCTTATTAAGAGCTCCTGAAGTTACGTTAGAAGCTATACCTCCACCCCTAAGATATTTTATAGTTAAAGCCTGAGCAGGTGCTTGGCCATATGCTCTAGTGTGCATCATATTGGCTGGGTCAAAAGACACATCTATCTGGGCAGCATTTCCAATCTCTAATACATTTCCTATAGTAGATGGATTAGGAACAATTAAGTCGTCAGGGGATGTTGAAACCCCTGCCCCAAAGTTTAATTCTGTATAATTATCTTTGTTGATCCTAGTTGTAAATCGTCTTGCTGTTCGTCTTAATTTTAGTAGATATGGAGAATCGTCTGAGTCGGCAGCTGTTGTTGGGTCTACAGAAGCTTTATTCGACACTTGCTCAAATATTGTATCTTGAGCTAAGTATGGAACTTCATACCAAACGTTGCTGTCAGAGTCAATTACCGATTCAATAGCTATTACATCATTAGCATCTAGCTTAAACTTATCAAACTTTGTAGCTTGGGTTGGCGTATACGTTTCGGTTTCAGATTGTCCTGAAATAGCCTTGACTTTAGTTTTAATTAAAAATGCATCGGGATCTGTGCCAGATAAACTAAATACAGTTACATCGGTTTTTGCAGATCCTGTATTTGCAAAGTTAGCATCTTCTAGAGTAGTAAAGGTAATCCCGGTTTCATCCCCTGACACTTCCATTCCCTGAGGAATTGTTAAGGCATAATTCATATTAGGAACTTTTGCTCCTGTAGAGCCTGTTGCAGGCACCCATAGATAAACACTTAATTCAACGTGTGCAGGGCCTGTTGCTTTGGCTTTGTACCCAAGAGAATTTGCGATGTCTAAAATATTAGAACGTTCTTGTGCTGCAGATAATAAACTTTCTTTTAATTGGTAGTCTGTGTAATATGATAAGACATCACCTACATAGGCACCCATTTCCATAAACATCATACCAGGGGATGTTTCGTTAAAATCGTTGTATGTGTCTGGGAAGTAGTTTTTTGCAAAATCTATAAGACCTTCCCTGAAGTCCCCAAAGTCTCTTCCTAAATATTTAACTTCTTTTTTATTCATCTAAGTTACTCTATGCAAATACAACTACTGTTTGTAAATCTACTTCATTATCAAATATAATATAGTCAAGTTTAATTCTAATCTCATTATTATCTATACGCTCGGTATTAATATCTACAGCTTTAATAGTTACATAGGGTAACCATACAGAAACTTGGGTAAAAATAGTTTCATGTATTTCTTTAATAACCGATGGGGTTATGTTTTCGAATAACAAGCCTTGAACTCCTATACCAAAATTTGGATGGTAAAATCTTTCACCGGGATTAGTTAGAACTAGATTTCTTATATTGGCCTGCACTTGTTCATTCGTTGTGTAGGTAGAATTGAACACACCACCTTTAAACTTAGAAGCCCCTATTTCTTGGTCTGCAGTTTCTAGGGATCCTGATTGGGGTGAGGGATACTTTCCTCCGTCAGCTGGAGTCATTGGTAACCCAATGCCAATAGCAACGTCAGGCTCAAAATCTAAAGGATTATATCTATGCTCAGGTCTATTCAATTATTTATTTCGTCATAGCTTTTACCAATTGGGAATAATCCCTGGTAAATGCCTTCTCTAAGGATTCGTCTTTTTGTACTGTTGGATTAGCTAACAAGGTGTTCATTCCAGGATTAACCCCACCACCTTGCATTGCTGCAAATGTAGCTCTAGCGTCTTTGCTATCAAAAGTTCCCATTGACTTCCAATCTCCATTATCTTTCGTTTGGCTTAGTGCTTCATTTAAAGATATTGGTGCTTCGGGTTGTTTTTTTACTTCTGTAAGAGCCGACTTAACAGCTTTTTTAACCTCAGACTTAACTACAAGTCTGATGATTTCAACTAGTTCTTTCTTTTTCATGTAAATAGGTTCCTATAGCTATAAATATAAAGTTATTAGGTAATTAGATATGGTCTATTGCTTAAGAGCATTTAGTTTAGTTGTTATTGTTACTAGCTTAGGAATGACAGTGGGGTGTAGGGGTATGGGAGTGGATGGTCCTGGAGCAAACACCTGCTGAGACATTGTAGAAACTTCGGATATTAGATCTTCGAGGATATCACAGAGTTTGGTTATATCAGCTTTCCATTCTGGCGTTGAAATAGATACTCCCTTGTTTCCAGATATCACTACATTGTCTTCCGTAGAATTTATTATGATTTTATTAGAAGATAGAACTATTTGGCTTGCTCTATATTGATTAGGCTTTTGATATCCTATAGGCAACTTATTAGAAGTCTCGAAGTCTAATTCTTGGGCAGACGATAAAATTATATTTGAAGACCCATCATTTAGGTTTTCAGATCTAGTCATTCCAGAAGTCTCTTCTATTCCATTTGAAATAATAGTTATTGGATCACCATCAGTTCCGGTACTATTCCAGAATGTTGGATCTTCAGAGCCATTAGAGGTATTGCCAAATCTTATAGAATTTCCCCATCGGCCCTGAATTATTCTGTCACCTTCAAATGCAACTAAGGCAGGTATAAAAATAGGTGGTGCATAGTCTCCGACATTAGATTCTTCTTCAGCACCCATGTTTCCTGTAAATGTAGTAAATGGGTTTGGTTCTAAAGTAGTAGCTCTTCCAGGAGCAGCATTGTTACTAATAGCATTAAAGATTCCGACAGTTGAAGTGTAGTATAAAGCCCTAGCATGTTTACTAGAAATTATTCCAGGATTAGGGGCTTCTACTATTAGTACTGCCTCGCCTATCAAGGGTATTTTTAGATCGGTAGGATCAATTGGATTATACCATGACAAATTTTCTAAAGGAGTTCCTTTTTCGGTATCGTATCTTCGTCCTTTAATAGCTCCTATCGAAACCTCGGCAGTATTTTTATATGAAGGATGACTTTCACTTAAGATAACATCCATGACTTCTACTGGGAACGAGGTTCTTTTAAAGCCTTCTGGGCCAGCACTAGATGCTTTTTTAGATGTAGCTGAAAAAGGCCTAGCCATTTGTAGTAGTCTCGTCTTCCATTTGGTTAACAGTATCTAAAAGCTGGCGCTTTTCCTCTTCAGATAATAATACTCCATTTGCAGAATCGCTAGCAGACCTTGACATAGCTCTTTGAACTATTGCTGCCATTTTTATAAGATGGTCGTCATTCTTTACACTAATATCCATATACTCAGCTATTAGAGGCACAATTACTGTGGCATCCCCTATATTTTTAATCATAGGTTGTAAGTCCTTTATTAAGCTGTTTATTTGGACTTCTTTCTTTTTTGCATTGGTATAAATGTCGGATAGTAAGCCCGAGAAATTTTTACCTTTAAATACTTCTTGTTCGCCGTTCATAAGATTCTCCTATGAATAAATATCCTTACACAGGAAAATGCCCCGATCATTACTGACCGAGGCACTTTGTTATAACTTATTCCTCTAAAGGAATTTATTTATGTACTTACTTCTTAATAAAAAATGAGCAAACAAACAAAATAGCAACTAGTCCAGCAAAGCCGCTTTCGCCAACAGACTGGATAATTGATGTTAGGTTTGAAATTACATCCAGACCGAATACTCCTGTACCGGTAAGGACTTGGAAAAGAATAGTAACTGGAAGTAGAGCTGTTAAAAGCGCAAATAATCCTCCGAGAAATCCATTCATGTATTTAAATACAGAATCCATAGTTATATCTCCTATTTATAAGTTTTGTGACAATATTGTCGTGATCAAATCGTATTACCATTTTCAAATTGTTTAAATAAACGGGTATACTCTGATTTAATTTCATTCACCACTTTAGTAATGTATTGGGTTTTAGTTCCAGTCATTTCTCGGATCATAATGTACAAGGCTTTCTTGTTATAGTTCTCGATGTTTTCACGGTTCTTAAATAGCTCTAAGACAGCATAAGCTATGCTTTGGTCTCTTTTAATTTTATATGTTGATTCTACTTTAGCATCATAGTATTCGATAAAATGATCCAGGAAAGCTAGTATAGATTCTTGTCTTTCAGTTCTTACAATTTCATTAACAACATTACGATTATTGTCAATAGCTTCTTGTGGGATTCTAGTTATAAGACGCTTGTAACTTTTATTATTATTTTGTATAAGATAGTTTTTTGCTACGATACTAAAGTATGAGAATGCTCGGCCTTTGTCTGGTGTATACTTATTTAGTTTTTCTAGTAGGAATGAAATAACTTCATACTTAACATCTTCAGGAGAACCATCCATGTAATAAAATTTAAATCTATGAATTAGATTTTCAGCCATTTTATATAGTGGATAGTGTATGTGTTCTTTGTAAATCCTATTTCGTTTTTTACGATCCTCGTCAATATTATAAGCTACGATTGCAGCTTCAGTAACAGGAGTAAAGTACATTTTATTTTTTCTAGGTCTTCCCCTTCGCCCGGGCCTAAGGTACTCTGCTTCAAAAGCAGCTTGTAGCTTGTCATGGTCTTCATAAAATTTAGATATTGGACTAGTCTTTGTCTGTGCCATATTTATTCTCTAGCTTATCCATAACTTTTTTTAGATCCTTGAATATAGATCCAATTTCATCGTCAGCTTCAAAGCCGCCTTTATGATCTATTCGCTTCATTTCAGAAAATGTTTTATGGAGATCGCCATAAAGTTCAACCATTGTGTTGTATAAAGATTCACAATCAGAAACAGCCGCGTCTAGTTTTCGAAGCAAATTCCAAATTATGAATGCAGAAATAATTGCTTCTACTAGAATAAATATTGATAGTAATAAAATCATTCGCCGAACAAGTCCTTAAATAGGTCATTTGCTTTTTCACTAGCTACAGAAACAGTTTTCTTTTTATTGCCACGAGGAAGATTACTAGGCTTGCTAGATCTAGATGCCTTTGCAGTGTCATGCTCTATTCTAGATGCCATGTGATCTGCGTGGTGAAGAAGTATTGGCAAATGGTTTTGTAATTCTTTTTGAGGATTGTATGTCTTAAAATAAGCCTCATTAGCTTGGTCATATAATCCATCATGGCATCTAATAGCTATTGCTTCATTAACCGTAAAAGGAATTCCAAAGTCTTGTAATAAAAATAAGCTTCTATCTGGTACAGTCATATGTCTTAACTTTGGATGATAGTCATATATTTTACCTTGGTTTTTTCTATGCCACTCCGAAGGGTTAGGAATGTAGTATGGAAATTCGCGATCGCCAATTTTACCAAGGTCGTGATTCAATGCAGAAAACATAAGTTCCTCTTCAGTAAAGTCAGAAGATATTGCTCCCATTAAGTTCCACGACTTGTGGAGTTCTTTAGCACATTTAATAACTCGAAGGACATGATCTACATAACCACCCTCAAAACAATTATGATAATGTTCTAATCCTGATGCAGGTGCTATAACCATTCTTTCTTCAAAAAAGGAATACATAGCAAGCAGGTTATCTTTTCGAGTTCCACTAAATTCAGTGGAAATTATTTCCTGAAGCTCTGCCCAATTGTCTAAAAGTTGTTTGTCTGTTAATTTCATATTAGCCTATTTCGTCGATGATCCCAACTGCCATGGCTTCTTGAGCCGTGAAGTATTTGTCATGGGAAGTTTCTTGAGTCCACCACTTAGCGGGCTTTTTTGTATACTCTTCTAAGATCTCACCGATCATTATATCAATCTTAGTATAGTGTTCTGCAGTAGATTTTAAATCTCCAATTTTACCTGATGTAGTTCCCATACCTTGGTGCAACATTATTGAGGATCTTTTAGAAGCATATCGGGTTCCGGTACCTGCAGCTAGTATAAGTGCTCCTGCTGACATTGCTTTCCCTCTGCAGATAGTATTAACAGGAACGTCTAGATTTTCCATATAGTCTATAATACCTAAGGCAGAAAACGCACAGCCGCCGAATGAATCTATAACTAAATTTATTGGAAGAGTTGCTTCAGACTCGTCTCTATTATTCATAACCATTCGACACTTAACGATAATATCCGCTAGACTAAATTCGTCAATAGGACCTGTAAGGTAGACCAGAGAATCTTTAATTGATAATCCATTTTCCAATTCACTTAGATCTGGAGGAGTTTTCTCAATTGTTATTTCAATAGGAGTCTCGTCTTTTTTTAAGACTTTTTCTTTATATAAATCTTCTGACATGTTAATCAAGTAATAATTTTAGTTGTTTAGGATCTCCAGATTCTTCTGGCATTCCAAAGGTCTTTTTTATTGAATTGCTATCATACCCCAATGCATGAGCCATTCGAATACAATTTAATTTAAAAGCCTCAAGGGATAAATCATGTTGAACTTCAAATACGATTCTTTGGGCCTCTATTGATTCCACAGAACGTTCATAAATTAATTTATCCATCTCACATACTCCGATTTTTTATTGTTATCTAAATATACGAAATAAATGTTGAATAAAAAAATAAATAGAAGGTTAGTTTGCCATAAAGTCTTCAAAAACAAATTTCTTTGGAAACTTACCCAATGCAATGCGTTGAAGTTTTTTTATTTCTTGCATTATAGGTTTTTGGTCTTTTTTAAACCTTGTTTTTGCTAGTTTTTTCTTTAGCTTGTGAAGTTGAACTGAAGCATGGCTTCTAGCTCGCTCCTTGTCTTTTTTGCGAATCCTTTTTTTAGGTTCGACCTTAGTTGGCTCTAGAGTCCCTTTTAAATCTGGTTGCTCTACACCTCGGAAGAATACACTACCATCTTTATCTACAAACTCAACCATAAAGTGCCATCCCTGAGGTCTTCCGGAAGATGTTCTTTGCGAAGATATATCAGGAGGACCTACCTGTTCTTGTACACATGCGGAACATACTATGCTTGCAGCTGAAAGTCCTGCTACACAGTCTTGTCCACATTCTTTGCAAGCCATGTATCTATATGTAAGTGCAGGGTTTTGATTCCACTTAGTTCCTAATGCATATCTTATTGGATATTCACATAAGGCATCAAAAGCTTTTTGGTCTTTTGGAGGAGCCTCTTTTTTGCGACTTCTAGATCCTTTAATCTTTGGGATTTTATTTGATTTCTTTTTCGCCATATAAGTTTTTCTTTATTTCTTTAATTTTTTTCTGTTTATCAGCCATACTAATGTTTCCTCCTTTTGCTATAAGATCTAGAGTTAGTTCTATTACTTTATTTTGTCTACTATCTATTTTGTTTACAACAGGCTTTTTTACTACAGGATCTTTTACGACTTTAGGAGCTTTTAAAATTTTAGTCTTTTCAAGTATTGGGGTTTTACCGAAAGCTATATTAGCAACTACAACTAAAGCTATAGCTAAAGGATCAAATACGAATATAATTAATAGCATAAACCAATTAATAATTGAATCCATAGGTTTATTAATAAGAGTTGATACGTATTTTAATGGGCCAAGTTCTCGAGTTGTCTCGTCATTAATTTTCAGATCTAAAATTTGAATGTCAATAGCTGATATCGAATCTGATGCTACTGCATATGCCACCCTAGCTTCTTCCAATTGACTTTGTAAAGCTTTTCGCTGTCTAGATGACGTGGTAGTTACCAAAAGCCCTGACTCTCTATCTACATATTGTATTGCTGTAGGATTAGCCAAAGCCTCTGACCAAGTTATGATGTTCGTATTTAGAACTTCGGAGTCTCTAACGAACCTGTTTTGCTTTGATTCCAAAATGGCAATTTCATTTGAAGTAATGGCTTCTTTAGCAGACGTTTCTTGATAAGCTCCAGATAGGAATCCATATATACCAGCTGAAGTTATGGCAATTAGAACTACCATAGCAACAGAAAGGTATGTTCTTAAAAATACATTAACCCTGTCCCAGTATTGATATAAAGCTGATGCAGTTACTAACTTGGCAAACTCTAATGAAGAGGCCATTATAATAACTGCGGTAGATGCTCCTGCAAATAGATTACTTAATCCATATACCGAATAGAATGCAGCGGATGCCGAAACAAATAGTGCCGACATTGCTACAACATAAGGAAACAAATTAAATTTCATATAAATAAGTATATTAATTTAGGCTTTAGAGTTTAACTTGAAAATGTATGTATGAAAAACAGTTTCGCCTATAGTCTTAACCCTGTGTTCACATGGAAGTTTACCTTTATTAACAAAGACCTTTTTTATTATATCTAATGCTTTAAGGTCGTGAGAGGTTATGGCTAATGACCCGCTAATAATTGAAACGGTTAACGAGTCCAGCTTATATATACTGGCGGGTAGTTGTTCAGGACCTTTATTACTGGTTGGTATTAATGGAAGCGCTGACGTTAATCTATCAATATAGAAATCTAACTCTAAAGGGGCTAAAGTTGAAAACCAATTTTCAAAGATCCGCTTATCATTTCCGAAAATAACTGATTTGTCTTCTGGTTGTAAAAGATCCCAAGCTTCTCCTGGGTCATATTCAGTATTTCTCTGAGACCACTCTATATACCCATCCATTTCCTCTTTAGTCATAGTAGCAGCAGTAGATATCCAGTCAACAACAACGTCATCATTTTGGCTATTAGTATTTGTCTGAGATAACTCATATACCAACTCATTAAGGAGAGAATTATAAAATGACTTACCTGATTTCTCTACAAAGATCTGCTTAAAGTCTTCTTGGCAAAACTTCCACATGGCTTTATTGTCTTGTACGTCTTTAAATTTCCAAATCATTGCTTCGTCAAAATCATTCATTATAATTCTCCAAATATGTTCCGCCTTCCTCCGGGCTTTAATGATACGACTAGAATAGATCTAATCTTGCCCTGTTAATACCAGCAGCTCCGGGTACCTTATTAGGCAGCCATTGCTAGTTCAACTTGTTCGCCAGTTAATTGCGTTGTGATCTTCTGAATGCTCTTATCATATGGTCAAATCCAAAATCACCCCCATATTATATCTATTTGAATATAATTCATTAGATATTGATCATATTATATCTAATTGAATATAATTCTTTGTGGAGGTGGGGGGAGTCGAACCCCCGTCCCGATATGTAGCTGACACTCATACTTCGATCATCTATAAATATAAGGTCTAGCTCATTAATGCTGAGAGTTTCTTATGTTTATTATATAGTTTATTCACGATCTTGAGATCGGTGTTATCCTTCAGCTTTGTAGATCGATATTTCATTAGAATATCAAATACTTGTTTAGCATCAGATTTAATATCAGCAGAGTCAAAGTTTCTTAAGCCAGTCGACCTTTTAATATTATCATGGATCAGAGCTAGTACTATATCTAATTTTTTAATAGTAGAATCTGAATCATTCTCATCCTCTAGAGAATTCATAAAGGTGTTTAGGGTTCCAGTTAAATTTGAGTTACCCCTTTTCCTCCACTCCTTTTTTTCTAGAGGCTTTTGTTTTTGCTTTTTTGGCATTAACATTATCCTGGGTTTTTGTATACTCTTTGAGGATGTCGATTATGACATGTTTATCTAGCACGGTAGTTGTCATCTGAGACAACTTACTTCGAAAATAAAAATAGCTCCAAAGTCCACCTATCGTAGCTCCGCTTATAAATACCATTATACTATTCATAAGTTTTACTCCATTGACTTACAGGTGTTCCAGTACCAGCATCTAACATACCCATACGTCGAGCAGTGTTATATTGGTATTGGGCATCTTTAAGTGTGTCCATGATACGTGACGCTTCAGAAGCTGTAATTTCAAACTCCCGACCTCCAATACATAACGAACCAATCAATGGTTGTTCAGCAGGAGGTGTAGGTCTTTGAGCTTTCATTCCTTTAGCCAGTTTAAAGTTTATACCATTCCATAGTTTTCCATATTTGTCAGGATTAAACTTTGGTTTGGATCGTTCCCTATTGGAACCTTGTTTGTAAGAATTATTATTCTTTACCATTTATTAAAAATTTAGATTATTAAAACAACACCCGGTTAACATACTTGTTATTATATTAGTATATGTTAACTTATTATTAAATTTGTATATTTTATTACTTGAAAGTAAGTAGAATAATTACATTGTAAATATAATACATAAACTCCACATAAAAAAATTATTCAAGAGGTTTATTTTGAATTCCTTCAACTAATTCGTCAACTACCAACTCTGCTTGGAGATTCTGGAGTGAAGCACATCTTTCATACTCTTCTTTAGCTAAAAAATGAGCTATAAGGCCTTCGATAAGTTTGGTAATAGGAAAGTCTTGGCTGAATGCCGTGCTACCATGTTCTACTAACATAAGGTAAGCTTGTTCAGCAGCCATATCCGCAATATATTCGGTTATTTTAGGAAATTCTGTTTCGTCAAATGTATGATTCATCATATATAAATATCTTATTGAACTTTAGAAATGTTTTCTTTGTTGCTAAGGTATTCTACAACTGATTTCCAATTCATTTCGGTTCCAAAGTGAATATGTTCGCCCTTAAAATCTTCTACGCCATTCCAAACGTTGTCGTCGATTAAATAATCGCCACGAACCAAACCTTTGTTGTGAGTTAAGATTAATTTCTTCCTAGCTTTTTCTCCTAGAACGTTGTCGACCCATAATCTCTTGTCGATCCAGCTTGAAGGATTCCTCCAGCTCGGAGATGAGCAGATATAAACATCGAAATGTTCGTTAAGCCAATTAAAAGCATCGAGTGCTCCAGGCATAGGTTCTAAATCCCGGTAAAAACCAGGAATTCCATGGCAGTCATAGTGTTTATCCTTTAGCCATTGAGGCATAAGTGCCGCTTTCATATCATAATCGCATAGGACTCCGTCCATGTCGACTAAAACTATTTTTTTATTTTTCATTTTCAAATTTTCTGATTAAATCTACGTGAAATTGTCTAGGGTATTCATTCTCATCTTCTACAACCCAAAATGATTTGCCATAAAAGCCCCCTATAGTGACAGTTCGATCACACCAAGGTTCAAGGATTTCATTAAAACAGTCAAGACGATAGACTTCGTCATAACATCTAAGTAAAACCTTCATACCTTTTGCTAATTTTACCTTACGATTAGCTAATATTTCGGAAAATATTTCGTTTGGTATAAAACTTTTGTCTAGCTTTGGGCATTTTAGACTTGAAGTTGGATTCCAATGTGAAGCAAGAGCAACTCTTACCACCATAGATTGTTTTACAACGCCAATTATTTCTAAAACCTTGCGTCTTGTTGCCTGTTCGGACCTGCCGATTTGCAAAGCTACTTTTTTTATTACTTCACCATCAATATCTTCGTTGACATGAGGAAGTATTTTGAGAATTTCTTCGTTTTTCCAGTAATTCATTATCTGTCTAATTGCTTATTAACCTTATCCCAATATTTTTGGGTGGCTTTTTTTGTTAGTCCTCTTGGACCTCCGTTCCAACACCTAGCTTTTGCTTCCGGAGAAGTTAGTTTATAGTGTTCACAGTAGATATTGAAAATTTCAATGGACTTAATTCTGTTCCATCTATCTTTCATTTTGTATTTGGTGGTGTCGCCTCTGTGTTTAAGGATTCTATTGACATCCCTTATCATTGTTCTCCTGATCTGCAAACAACCAACGGCATCTTCTGATGAACAATAGGCTGAATCATTGCCAGAACTTTCAACGTGTATAAGCGCATATACTAGACTATCATTTTCGATATGGACTAATGTATGGGGCTTAGCTTTAAGTGGCTGTATTGGACTCTGCAATGGCTTAATTACAACCCCTGCAGAGCTTATTAAAAGCATAGCAAATCCTAATAGGATAAATCGCTTCATAGATTAACTGAAACGATAGCTGCTTCTAATAGAGAATCTAGTTCGGCTTCCAGTTTAGAAGCGAGTTTGTCCCTGAAAGGCTTATTACTTTCGTTAGTGACTAAGACAGATTCTGGACGAGAGGGTCTGAACCAAATACTAAGTTTAGTTTCAGGATTACTGAAGACAATTTCCGAACCTTCGTCGTCGGTATCATATCCGAGTTCCTCCATGTGTTCGATAAGGAAGTATTTAATTACTCCTAATTTATGTTTCTTAGTAGATTTAGAAGATTTTGTTATTACAGGTAAGTCCATTTTTTAGTGGGTTTTAATGTTTAATAGTTAATTGATGTACATAGCTAATATACAGCTTTATCTGTAGAAGCTACGAGGATAATCGTTAAAGTTCGTTAAGATTAAAGACGATTATAATAAAAATAGTTCCAAGGGTGATTAAGCCTGTGTAGTAGATAATTGAATCTACAATCGAGTCGAATGAATTTTTCATATTAACTTAAGATTGTTAAAAGTGATTTAGGACAGTTGATTTTTCTATTAGCTCCATTTTCTTTAATGATGCAATTGACGGTATTAACTTTAGTAACCAGAAATTTAATTCCATGGTATTTAGGTTTGTTAATAGCAACGACAGTACCAATATTGAAAGCGTTATAGGATAGTAGTTTGATCTGAGTGTTGATGTCAGACTTAAGCTTTTGAAGCTCGTTTAAGTTTAAATTTTTAATGTTCATTAGTATAGTGGGTTAAATGAATGATTGATTGACATAGTCAATATACGACTTATACTACAAATACTACGATGTTCCTCGTTAAAAAACGTTAAAATTTTTAAATTATTTTTCTTATGTAGTTCTTTCGGCCCCGTGTATAACTTTAACAGTTGGGAATCTTAAGGACCAATCCCCATCCTGGTTCTGAGTCTCTTCGAAGTATGCTACAGTAATTAGTTTGCCTATAATGTCCTTAGGACTTTTATGGTAGCGTATACGTTCTTGTTGACTAAAGCCAGATCCCACCGCCACTTTAAATCCTTTGTGCTCGATAAATACCTGGGCAAGCATATCCATTTTAACTTCTTTACCATCTCTGATAACCCTGTGCTCTCTGAAGTCGCATCCTGTAACTTCATACTCTGCATCATGGAATGTTTTAACCTTAAGAAGATTGTTAGAACGTTTGCCTTCATATCCTACATTTTTACGAATCATGAATCCTTCCCACTGATTATCCTTGGCCATATCTTGCCATGTTTCAAAGTGCGAATCGCTTCGTAAAGGAAAGTGCTCTACGTATTGAAGTGTGTCTCCATCCGACGAGTCCACTATAGAACTAGCAACTCTTAGTCTTTTTTCTAGAGGCTCATCACCTACTTTATCGTCAAAGGTTTTTTTAGAAATACAGTCGAAGATTTTAAATTTAGGATTCTGGATAGTGTGGTCCTTGCGTCTAATCTCTTTCATAATTGCCTGGAAGTCCTCGTTGTCCAGATCATTACATATACAGATCTCGCCATCTAAAACAATGTTAACCAAGTTAAGAGCTTCTATATCTTTAACAACTTTATCCAAGGTATCAAAGACTTGGCCTTGACGCGATCGTAATTCCACCCGCCCCGTCGCATCCACAACAGCAAGGCAGCGCACCCCATCAAGTTTACGAGAAGCATACCAAATAGCATCGGCATCACGATTAGAGAGATCCACAAGTTTAGGTTGGTAGACATTAGCCAATGCAGGTTTAAATGTGGGGATCCACCCAGGCACAATGGCATTAAACACCCCATCACTAGCACGCACTTCTAAGTTGCGGTCAACCACACTAAAGATTAAATCCTCATATGCTTTGTTTAGAAATACGTAGCCATTGACTTTTGCAATAGCATCATGTCCGGTGTAGACCCTGTTATTGAGATCATCTAGTAACTCGAATATGTTGGCATAGCCATGTGTGACATCCAGAAGATCCGGATTAGCTCGACATGTTTTAGATGTAACATGGTAGACCCGGAATGGATCATAAGTGTATTCGACGAGCTTAACCAGGAATGAATGACACTTGTAGATGTGTATAATTTCTTTCTTGACCGTGGTCTTGGAATTGGCTTTCATTTCACGAACAAAGTCGGCAGCCAGCGACCAGTTGTCTTTAGGGTGGTTTATCATTTAGTAGAGGTATCGGAGTGAACGTATTCAATAATGGTTTCAACAGGAAGATCGTAGAGCTCCGCTAGATAGTGGAGACCATTGCCTTGCTTGTAGAGCGATCGGGCTTCATTGACTTGGCCGGCGTTGAGTTCGCTATGTGGAAAGTACTTGGCATCCCATTCCGGAAACACTTTGAAGAGTTCAGGAGGAAATGGTTGCCGTCTAGTAAGAAGAGTGTTCAGAGCATGTTCGCAACTCTCACAATGAAGGTTAAGACTTTCGGGTAGGTCTATGTCCAAATCGTGGAGTAGTGAGCGTCGGGCCTTGAGCTTATCAGTGAGGGTGGTTAAAAATTCCCTTTGAGAGATGTAGTCTAGTGGTGCTGTTGTCATGGTTCTAGTAATATTTTATGATGTTGCCGTTTTTGGTGATGAGATTAATACCTAGTTCTATTTCAATTTTGCGGAAGTCCAATCGGCCCATATGAATGGCTTGTTGAAGCGCCGTCGCAAACACAGGATAAGGTAGCGCGAGGTCACTCCGTTCGGTAAACCACTCATAGAGCAATTCGGCACCTTGTCCGGTGTTCTTGAATGTTATGTATTGGTCTCGGGTCATTTAGAGTTTAGGCTCGTAGAGTCGCCACCACTTATTGAGGATCTTGAGTGTGCGCTTCCGAGGTTCTTGACCTTCTTGGACACAGATCATGAGCTTGCGAAGTTGGGTGACGTGAAGACACGTGGTGGGTGTTGAGGGATGGTACCCGATCCTAGTGATGAGACTCTCAATCTTCTTCATGAAGTTCACAACAAGAGCCTGTTGGTCCATGTCCGAGATCTCACTGTCGGTGTACCAATGGCGGGGATCCGCCTTGGGTAGGCCATTGTCGTCGCGTTCAAACATTAGTTGTGTTTCATACCTGTCATGACCCCATAACCTTTGCGAGCGGAGAGTCGGTTAATATTGTCGGCCACCTCTTTGGGTAGCACTTGGATTGTGTTGCCGGTTTTATGATTGCTTATAGCCACGCATCCATAAGGTTGAGTGGTGCTACAGTTCACACACGTGTGGTAGCCCAAAGCGGTGCGGCCGGCAGGGATAGTGGCTTTACAGCCGCATTTAAGGAGAGTGCTCATTGGTCTTCGTCTACTGTGATGAATTGGTTAGAGTAGTCTATGCCTTCGAGAATATCGATAGCATGCTCGAGAGCTGCCGTCATGTTGTTTACAAGCGACTCTAGTCCACTGCTTCTAACACAGTTATTGATTTCGTAGCACATATCATTTGTTTCGTTGATAGCTCTAACTGCTTGTTTTAATTCGGGGACACATCCCCAACCGTCTTCGGTGGTTTTTATTTTACTCATTTGTTATGGGTTTGAGTGATTAATGAACATAGTCAATATACAATATAATTTGCAAAGACTATGAGGAATTTCGTTAAAGAACGTTAGTCTAGGTATGAATCAGATTTATAGAAAGGATCAGTGTTCTGGGCTTCGGCCTTCTTGGCGAACCATTCAGGAGAGTAGGGTCCTTCGTTCTTAAAGGACACAAGGCAGCGTCCTGTGGTGGCACTGTAGCTTCCTATGTCCTTTATTCTGGGTAGTAGGCCTCCGTTCTCTTGAACAAGTTCCTGGAGGAATTTATTGATGGGCTCTTGCATGGCTTCGCCATATCCCAAAGGATTTGAACTTAGCACCGGGATGTATTTTGGGTCCATCTCCCTGTAGATCGTGACCTTGGGAAATAGCCTTGTGTAGTTCTTAGTGCTGGTAATTGGAGTGTGGATTTTATTCATTATTTTTATTTATTATGTTCTCTATGAAAGTCCTTTGGGTGTCCCGTACTTCTTTGTCGAATTCGGTTGCAGATAGTGAACTCGAGCCTTTGGCTTGGTTCTTAGATTCCTGGATCATTGCGTGGGCTTTTGCCATTGTGAGTTCCCCTGAAAGAACCCTTTTTAATGTGTGGGCCTTGAATTCGAGGAAGGTTTTTAGGTGCTCATTCATTTTTTATATCTTTGGCTTGCTTCGTCCAGTAGCTCCTGGAGGAAGTCTTTTTTAGTTAAGTGGCTTGCGAGGATAGCAGCATCTAGTGCAGGCTGAATTAGTATGTTGGCCATACGAGGAGTTATTTCTCCTGCGGCTGCTCTTTTGAGCGTGTTGGCCTTGAACTCTATAAACTTTAGTACTTCGGGATTGACCTTTCGTGGGTTCATGATTCTATGTGTTTTATTTAGTGATGTTGTTCTTCCAAGTTTTGACTGATAGTCTTGCTTCTAAGCCATCCTCATCAATTATAATGATGTCTCTCATTAGCACTTTTGTGACTATGCCTCTGTACGCTCCATCGTCATAGTGAAGCTTGTCACCTATTTTGAAATATTTAGAAGTCTTAGACATGTGTATGAATGATTGATTGACATAGTCAATATACGACTTATCTGGCCATTACTACGATGTTAATCGTTAAAAAACGTTAGGAGCCTGAACCTTATTTGGTGAGCTTGGTGAGCTGCTTGTGAAGAAATGCTATTTGATTCCTCAATGACTTTGCGGGTACTGGTTGTAGATTCCCAATTGCCTTTTCGATGGCGAGTCCATTACTCTGATCAAGGAGTAGTTTTAGGAGGTCCCCAAACTCTTTGACTGCTTGGTCGTTCACCGAGGGAGCTTCCTGGAGTGACCCTTTGCTCTCTAGTGGGCCAGAGGCCTCTAGTATGTTTGTTAGCTTTATCATTTCTTTATTTTTAGTACAAATCTTTTAATGCACTTCTTAACAATTTAATTATTTCCCTGTCTTTTTTATTAGTACTACCTG
>Ga0206123_10000054_pt1 | contig 96554 bp, 83 predicted proteins | sample Helgoland_Spring_2_FD_160086 | JGI IMG/M metagenome (GOLD analysis project Ga0206123, IMG submission 160086) | Pelagic subsurface seawater microbial communities from Kabeltonne, Helgoland, North Sea - Helgoland_Spring_Bloom_20160316_1 | ecosystem: Environmental > Aquatic > Marine > Epipelagic ...
ATAAAAGGCGCTGTATAATCGCGCCTTCTAATGGTGGGATGGCAGAGCGGTTGAATGCACCAGTCTTGAAAACTGGCATACGTTAATAGCGTATCTAGGGTTCGAATCCCTATCCCACCGCCATATAAATTGATTAAACCTCTGTTATTGCAGGGGTTTTTTTATTTATAGCGTAAAAAATTCGATAGAGTTACAGTTAGAGTTACAGTCATAATCAAAAAAGTACCCTAAATCGTACTCCCCCCTCCCGAAAAGACCTCGTTTCTAATATCTATATACCCGCCTCAAAAAAATAAACTTTCGTTTGGCACTCCTAGCGTGTACCAGTAGACTCTATAGGGCGAGAAACTGCCAATGTAGATCTCTAGGAAGGTTGCTCGCTATTATTTGCCATATAAAACCACCAATTTCTTGACTAGTTTCACTTAATGGCCCTACCAACTCGTTCATTACGGCATCAGCAGGCTCTTCTATCTCGAGTTGATCATCTAGTGCCATTGCGCAGAGGACCTTGGTGGTTGGGTTTTTAGTAGGTAACCTTTTCAATCGAATTATTTAAGCAATATCAGCTATCCGCTGTCAATCTTCTAATCTAACAGCTTACTATGCTCTAATTTTGCTAATTTAAGTGCATCTGGTGAATTTTATTGAGTTAATCGGTAAACTGTTGTCCATGCCGACATCTTCTGATATTCAATTTTTCTTCTGCAGCGATCCCGGCAAAGTTCGACGTAATAATGAAGATTTCCTTAAAATTGATTCAACCTTGCAAATAGCAGCTATCGCAGATGGTATGGGCGGTAACGATTATGGTGAAGTTGCCAGTCAACTGGCGGTTGACGCTTGTATAGAATATCTTCGCCAGACCAGCGAAGAAGTGTTAGATAAGTATCCTTGCCGTGAGTTAGGCAATGCTATTAAGTATGCTAACGAGACAATCATTACTATTCAGAGAAACGAAGAAAAGTATCGCTCTATGGGGACAACCCTGACCTGTCTGTGGGTTACAGATGATCAACTCCATTACTCTTGGGTGGGCGATTCTAGAATTTACTTGATCAGAAGTTCAGATAAGACCATTAAACAGCTAACCACTGACCACACACTGGATAGAGACAAAATTAATGCAACCTTAGCACCTGATTTATATCGGCGAGCTCCCAGTATACTCACTCAAAAAATCGGCAGTATATTATTAATTAAGCCAGATTCTGACAGCACACAAATCGCCCCCGGTGATATTGTCCTCGCCTGCACTGATGGACTCTCTGACAAAGTTAGTGACGAGTTAATGCTGGATTACGCAATCGGCTTTAAACATAGCCTAAATGAGTACGGTGAAAAATTACTGGACAGAGCGCTAGATTGTGGAGGTCAAGATAACATCTCTTTCATTCTGGCTAGACTTTAAATTTAGTCTACTTACACCCCTAAACCTTCTTTAAGTAAGCGTATTAGCTCACCAATACTCTGCATTCTTTTATTTGCATCTTTGGCCAAGCACTGCATAACAATGTCATCTAAAACCTGTGATATAGGCGTCGTGGATATTTCTGATGGGATGATTGGAATATCATTTAGCGTGCTTGCCTTTATCTTATCCATAGTATCGCCCAAGCTCGGCTTAACTCCGGTTAAAGCCTCATAAAGCACAACACCAAGACTATAAATATCCGTTCTTCCATCTATGTCGGGAGCCTTTTTAATTTGCTCCGGGGACATATATGCAATCGTTCCCTGCAGCTTTTGAAAGCCAGTCATTGTTGAATCTTCCGTCAGAGATTCGGATGACATGTCGTCTATATCCGACGGTGCGCCCTCCTCGCTTCTTACCTTTGCCAAACCCCAATCTAATAAAAGGACCTCACCAAAAGGGCCTACAAGGATGTTTTCGGGTTTAACATCTCGGTGGACAACACCGTGAGTATGCGCATATTGCAGTGCATGACCCACTTGAATAATGATATTAACGAGTTGCGTCACATCATAGCGTTCTCGATAATCAATAATTTCTCGAAACGTATAGCCGTGGACTAGTTTCATGGTGAAATAGCAGTTCCCATGATGATCGCGGCCGACTTCATAAGTAGGCATAGTATTAGGGTGCTGCAACATTGCAGAGACACGTGCCTCACGCAGCAGTCTTTTTTGTTCAATGGGATCGTTGGCGAACTCAGGCAACAAGGATTTATGACAAACTACTCGACCAAGATGTAAATCCTTGCACGATTGAATAAGAGATTTACCACCCTTAGCTATGGTTTTAAAATAGGCATAGCGCAGGTTGGGATGTAAACTTTTCGCTAAATCTTTGTCAGTCTGCTCTAAATAGAGTTTAGGGTAATCAGCTTGTCTAAACTTTGGGTATTCGCTCATACGTAACTCAAAATGAAATCATAGTTTATAGATTGGGCTAAAGACCAACGTTCGTCAAATCGATCAGAGGTCTTGTTTGAAGTTATTGCCTAAATTGCGCACTGAGGGCGTGCGCTCTGTCTCTCTTAACTAGCTAAATAGCGCACTAAAAATTGGTGGGCTCGGCAGGAATCGAACCTGCATCTAAGACTTAGGAGGTCCCTATTCTATCCATTGAACTACGAGCCCAGAGGGGCGCCATTATAGTGAACTCACTCAAAATTACTATAAAAGGCACACTCAATCTATTATCGATTCCGCCCCAGTGCGTCATGACTAGTCACCCAGTCTCCAGCCAATACGGCACTCATTAAGGAGATTTCACCTGCCATTACTGTTGCACCAATAATTTCAGCTAGCTTGTTCACTTTACCGGCTCCGCTACATCCCATCATTTTGAGGCATTCTTGCTGAGTGGGTAAACCCGTACCACCTCCATAGGTAGCGACAATTAACGAGGGTATGGTAATCGACAAATAATAATTCCCGTTATGATCTAGGTCTGCATAAACGATAGCCGCAGAGGATTCGGCAACATTAGCAACATCCTGCCCTGTTGCTATAAAGGTAGCAGTAATACCGTTTGCAGAATGCGCTCCAGTATTTATAGAACCCGCAAGTAAAGATCCAACCTGATTTACAGAACGGGCCTTATACAAAGCTTCAGCGGTTGTGCCCATTACTTTTTCAAGTAAGCCGCTGGGAATTGTTATCTCAGCGATAACACGCTTTCCTCTTGTATGCAGAGTATTAAGCTGTGAATGCTTCTTATCCGTGTCCATGGCGCCTGAGAGGGTATAACGCTCAATTCCTGGGTAATTAGCTTTAATCCATTCACAGGCCACAAAAGTGGCTTTGCCAACCATATTCTGCCCTGCCGCATCACCTGTGGTGTAATTAAAGCGCAAGTAGCGCATACGAGCAGCTGCAAACTGTTGAATATTGCGCAGTTTCCCGGTGGAAGTTGTCGTCTCCGCTTGAGCTGCTATTTGGTCGAAATTTTCTTCTATCCAAACTCCAAAATCACGTGCCTCTCTGGCATCTTTAAAAATAAAGACAGGAGCTCTTTGCATGGCGTCATCTACTACTGAAACTGTAACCCCGCCAGCTTCTCGCAGTAGGCGCGCTCCTCGGTTGTAACTTGCAACCAACGTACCCTCGCTGGTCGCCATAGGAACATAAAATTCGCCTTGAGCATGCTCACCGTTCACAAGTAAAGGACCCATCAGGCCCATAGGTATCTGAGCTACCCCAAAAAAGTTTTCAATATTTCCCGCGGTTGAGCCAGGTTCGACAGAATAATGACCAATATGATCTAAAGGTGTCGACGTCTTTCCAGAGATAAATTCTCTCCTTCTGCACGCCATTGTCTCCGTGTAGTCATTGCTATTATCTCTCGGTATTTTATCTGACATTATCTGCCTCTATTTCGGATTATTTTGAGCTAGTTTATATTGGGTTAGGGTTCCCGACAAAGACCACGAATGAGCGATAAGCCAGCGTCCATACCAACCACGACGTGAGACTTTAGGTCATTGATGTTTTCCTGTCAATCGCACTAGATATGGAGGCTGAAAAGGTAATTTTCCGGTACAATTATCCCTATGAATCTAATGCTCCTTAACTCAGATAGTATCGAAAACAACGTCGCTAAGATCAGCGGTCGTCAGTTTGATCACCTTACACAAGTTCAGCGGTTAACTGAGGGTGACTTTCTTAATTTGGGCGAAATAAACGGTACTATGGGTAGAGGCAAAATCACCACACTAACTGATGAGCACGCCACTATCTCCTTAGAGCTCGATGTTCAACCGCCTAAGCCTTTACCGATAACGGTCATTCTTGCTCTTCCTCGACCAAAAATGTTGCGGAGAGTCCTCCAAACCATTGCCGCTATGGGTGTAAAAAACGTCTATTTAATAAATTCTACTCGTGTTGAAAAGAGCTTTTGGCAGTCCCCGTTCCTTCAACCTCAAGCAATAGAGGAACAGCTTATTCTGGGATTAGAACAGGCAAAGGACACGATCCTCCCCTCTGTTCATCTGCGTAAGCTGTTTAAACCTTTTGTTGAGGATGAACTAACCGACATCGTCGGAGACTCAACAGCAATTATTGCTCATCCAGGAGCCAAAACTCCCTGTCCGATAAACTTAAACAGCCAGGTAACTTTAGCGATAGGCCCTGAAGGAGGGTTTATCCCTTACGAAGTAACAAAACTCTCGGCAATTGGCTTTGACCCTATGCATTTAGGACCACGGATATTGAGGGTCGAAACCGCTGTGCCCGCGCTTCTGGGTCGATTGTTTCCGGTTTAAAGCGTGGTTTCTTCAAACATTAGATATCCACACTGATGCATGCCACTGTTTTCATAGGTTTTATGGGCAGCAATATTTTCTGTTTCCGCATAGAGCCTAAAACCGCAAACCGGAGTTACTTCTGCACTTGCCATAGCCTTAAGCTTTTTGTACATGCTTTTATACACCCCTGCTCGCCTAAAAGCTGGTTTTACATAGACTGATTGGATCCACCAAAATAAGCCGTTACGCCAATCAGACCACTCATAGGTAACCATCAGACTGGCAATCGGTTGTCCGTCGACTTCTGCAACTAAATAAAAACCGAATTGTGGCCTATCAAACAGACCGTGAACACCCAATTCTGCAGATTCTATATCTAATACTTTTCCTTCGGTTTCCAGGGCCATGGCACAGTTATGCTGGGTTAGCATTTTGGCATCTTGGTCAGCGTTAGCGTTACGTATCATTAGCATGTTTTTGACCCTATTTTTATATAAGTTGATAAGATGAATTAAACCAGTAAAAGTGTCAATTGATGATTGCGTATAATCTATTTAATCCATAAAGTAACCGGCTTAGAGTTGGATCAACCTACTAAATCAGAACGATGGAAAACTTAAAGCCTAATGAAGTCTGTAACCTGCCATGAAATACCCTATGTCTGCGACTGCACAGGACTTTTTGATGCAATCAGGGATATGCCCGAGGCTATCTGGCTTGACAGTGGCAGGCCCACGAGTTCTCAAGGCAATATTGATATTATCTCAAGTTCAGCGGATATCATTATCGAAACAAAAGGCGGCACCTCTACTATTTTTGATAGCCAGGGCACTACCCAAAGCACGAAGGATCCTTTTGATCTTGCTCACGAAATATTAGAACCTTTACAGCCGATACGAGCGGGTCATGAAAACCTTGCATTTACTGGGGGTCTTTTAGGCTTCTTTGGCTACGATTTAGGAAGGCGCTTTATCGAAATTCCTGACCTAACTAAAGAGGCAGTAGATTTGCCTGATATGAGAATTGGTCGGTTTTTATGGGCCCTCATAGTAGATCATGATGATCAGGTAGCTCAGATCATCATTCATGAGAACTGTTCTGCACAACTTAGAAGCGAGGTTCTAGACCGATTAAAAAAATCAAAACAAGTGGATTGTGAGTTGGCAGGTGAATTTGCACTTACCGCTAAGTTCTCTGCCACCCTGGGGGTCGATGAATATCTTGCTAATATTGAGCAAATCAAAGAGTACATTAACAGTGGAGACTGTTATCAAACGAACTTCGCTCAACACTTTTCAGCACCTTATTCGGGAGATGAATGGAATGCATACCTAAGACTGAGAAACGTTGTAGCTGCGCCCTATTCAGCTTTTTGGAAATGGACAGATAGAGCCATTTTATCTATGTCTCCAGAGAGGTTTTTAAAGGTATCTAAGCAAGAATCTGGTGGGGGGTTCACAGTAGAGACCAAACCGATTAAAGGGACCATCCCAAGAGGCAAATCTACCGAAGAAGACATAAAAAATTCAGAAATTTTGCGTAATAGCCAGAAAGATCGAGCAGAGAATGTAATGATTGTTGATCTGCTGCGTAATGACCTTAGCAAAAATTGTATTCCTGGATCTGTTTCCGTGCCAAAACTCTTTGCTCTTGAAACATTTCCCAATGTTCATCATCTTGTAAGTACGGTAATTGGAAAATTATCACCAATCAGCAGCGCACTGGATGTCCTGCGAGATGCTTTTCCTGGGGGCTCAATAACAGGTGCACCGAAAAAAAGGGCCATGGAAATAATTGAACAACTTGAGCCTTTAAAACGCTCTGTTTACTGCGGTAGTATTGGATATATAAGCACCAATGGCAGAATGGATACCAGTATCGCAATAAGGACTGTTTTAGCGAGCAATCAAAATATGCATTGTTGGGGTGGTGGTGGGATTGTCGCAGACTCCGTGCCTAGTGATGAGCTTGCAGAATCCATTAACAAAATTAGCATAATTATGACAACATTAGAGGCGTAGTCGACTTTAGAATTATATTAGGAAACATCTTTACAGCTAATATAATAAGTCAGTAACATTATGGACGACGAGTTATCTAAAACTAAAATGTCATCAACGGGTTTATCCTAAATATAGATGGAGTTAGCACTAATGGAGCTTGGCAGTCAGGCTGAGATCGCACGTAATCTTAAGAGGATTTGGAATATCCGCAAGAAAGAGATGAGGGTTACTCAAGCTCTAGCAGCAACTCAACTCAACTGGACCCAGGGCGCGTTAAGTCAGTACCTAAATGGCATTACAGCTATGTCATCTCAAACTGTTGTTAAGATAGCGAACTATTTAGACGTTCACCCCACAGAAATTGACCCTAACATCATTGAATCTTTACCTTCCGTTGCAACCAAAGAAGTCCGATACAGCACGAGCGACCCTAACTTGATTCTTAATGAATCAATAGTATGGCCCGAGGAAAGCTGCAAATTTTTTATTCGCGTCGACAAGGAATACCTTATAGAAGTAGACGAGGGTGCTGCAAGACCGTGGCAGGCTTTCGAAGGAATGCTGTTTAAATGCATAGATGTGCTTGAAAATATATCTTACAAACAAACTCGTATGTCAACCAATAGGCCTTATTATCTGGTTCAAAAAAAAGGTGCAGATGAATTTGTTATATTTTCAGAGGGCTGCGCGCCCCCCGATGACGCAATTGAAAAAAAGTTACTAATACTCGATTTGTCAGTTTACTGACCTCCAAAAAATATCCTTTTTGCTACCAGCTTGCTCAGTCTTAGGCTTTAAGTTATACTAAAATTTATTAGTGTTGCTAATTTTTTACTTCTAGCAATTTAAATTTGGAATCCACTCAATACGGATGTTACTTAATAAAACGATCGCTACTAACAAATACGGTAAGCATCGTTTTAACATTCCTTATAGGTAATGATACTAATAACATAGGACCTACCGAATGCTTTACGAGTCGGATAGTCACAACGAAAGTCAACATGATGATGACGATGCCTATTTAATGTCAATCGGTTTGGCGTTTAATCTGGGATTTGAGGTTTTCAAAAGTAAATTCCAATCTTTACGCCATGATCAAGTAAGAGAACTTTACAATTTATTAGATCAATATGATACTCCGCCGTAGTGCGAGATCAGCAGCACGTCAGCCTATTAACTCTGCTTGATTCATGTTCCCCGCCGCTGTAATGTCTTCAACCTTTCTACTAGCCTAGGATGGCACCATTTATGTGCAATTCTCTACAGCAACGCGATTGGATCGTCTTTGCATGTTCGTATTACGTCAATCTAGAACATGACCCCTAGTGCGCCAATCTAAGTCTTGGATATTGCCATTATCATCAAGCTCTGGGTAAGCAATATTGTGTTTTTGGCAATACCTGGCGACCAGCGGCTGAGTCCACTCAAGAATCGTTTTTCTAAAAACATCGTCGGTAATCTGCCGTTTACCATAGTGACCTAAACTTTCTCTTTGACATCGCGCCTCCGCTAGGATGATGGCACAGGCAACACTGACATTAAAAGACTCAACCATCCCCATCATTGGCACGGTGATACGCTGGTCTATGTAAGGATATGCTGCATCACTAATGCCATATTTTTCCGCACCCAAAAGCAGAGCGGTTGGTACGCTATAATCGACATCTCTATAGTCTTTAGTGCTTCCTGATGTATCTGCAGCAACTATTTGATAATTATCGTCTTTTAATTTTTTTAGTGGCGTATTAATATCTCGAAATATCTTTGTTTCGACCCATTTATGAGTACCCATAGTTGTGCCTGTATGAGCCTTAAAAGTTGCCGCATCATAAACCGAATGAAGAGCCATAATACCCACGGCATCACAAGTTCGAATAATCGCCGATAAATTCTGACCTTTATGCACCTGGTCGGTGACAACTGTAAGATCTGGTTGACGATGATTGAGTACCTGCATTGCTTTGGCAAATCGTTCTGGTGTCATTGCGAAAACGCTCTCTTGACCTCTTCTGCGATTATCTTAATCCCTTTTTGCACAGTTTCATCGTCTTGAGCATAGGAAACACGGATACACTCATGCTGATGCCGCCAGCCATCTCTCATCCCTGGGAAGAAATTATGTCCTGGTACCACCAACACGCCCCGCTGTTTCAGGCGTTCATATAACTCCTGACTTGTAATTGGTAATCCTTCGAACCATAACCATAGGAAAATAGAACCCTCAGGCTTGTGTAGTCTATAGGGAATGCCATTGAGAGCTTTCTTAAACCAATCTACAGCCATTACCGCTCGATGTTTATAAAAAGGATTGATCAAACCTTCACTCAAAGAAAGAATTTCTCCAGACTTAAATAGCTCTCGAGCAATAATTGGCCCAAAGTTACCACAGGCAAGACTTACAACGGTATTGGCTTTGGTAAATGCAGTTATAAGCTCTTCTTTAGCTACCACTATCCCCGTTCTTACTCCGGGAAGTCCCAATTTAGAGAGGCTCAAGACTAAAATCGTATTGCTATTCCAATGAGGTTTCGCTTGGTTAAATATTATTCTCGGAAAAGGTAAACCATAGGCTCCGTCTATAATTAGAGGAATGTCAGCGCTGTGAGCTATTTCATCGAGGTGTTCAATTTCATTGTCTGTAAGTACATTACCTGTCGGGTTAGTTGGTCTAGAAACGCACAGAGCGGCAGTTGACCGGTTAACCTTAAGCTTTGAAAAGTCGACGCGATATTTAAACAAATTGTCCTCAAGGAGCTCGACATCTGGTCGAGTAGCTGTATAAAAAGGTTCGCTTAGACCAATATCTGTATACCCAATATATTCTGGTGCGAGGGGTAAATGAATTGATCTATGTTCGCCGTCAGGCATCTGGCCAGCCAGCATGTTGTTTAGAATGAAAAAGGCCGGCTGACTGCCATTTGAGACTGCAATGTTACGATCCGAAAGCTTCCACCCAAACTGCTTTTTCAAGAGTCCAGCAATTTGAGTCAAAAATCTCTTATCCCCCTGAGGAGATTGATAAATCCCCATGAGGCTATGCAACTGCTCAGGATCCTGCAACACGGACTCTAATCGATCTTTAAAAATGGCCTCAACCTTTGGAATCCTGCCGGGATTTCCACCTCCCATAAAAATCATCTCTGGATTTTCGTTGAGGGCACTACCCAAATCATCCATCAGATCCACGATCCCCGCAGACTCTGAAAATTTCTGCCCAAACTGAGATAATTTCATGCGTTACTCCATTAGTGCAGATTCATCAATCATTCGGTGACATATAGCGAAAAGTAAAATTAACACGCGGATTATCTAAATTTTTTACCTTAGCAATGCTATGCTGCCAATGCTCCTGAATTCCCGCACCCATGAGTAATAGAGAACCATGAGGCAGATTTATTTTCACTTTTTCTTTTGTCTCGTTATGACGTAGCTGAAATACGCGATCACAACCAACACTGACGCTTGCTATAACCGGCTCAAACCCAAGCTCTGGCTCATCATCAGCATGCCAATCAACACTATCCTGGCCACTTCTATAGTAGTTAACCAAAGCCCGATTAAAAGGTTTTTCCGTTTCACTCTCTACATCAGCTCGAAGTTTGTCCAACCATAGAGGAAAGGCCACCGCCTGTAATTTAATCCTCGAATATGTGTAACTAGTATTGGGATCACCAAACCAATTCTGAAGGCGAGGTACGAGTATGTTTTTACCCATAATCCTTATGAAATCCTGCCGCCATGGTGTTTGGCTAATGGCGGTATTTAGTAAGATATCAGCGAGGCTTTTCCCTAACCAGTTGGGCCAAAAAATGACTTCACTAGCCCGATCATTGGTTAACCTAAGCGGAATGATCTGGTGGTCAAAGAGATCCATAGATCCTCGGCTCCACCTCAAGATCAATTCCAAATTCAGTTTTGATCGTTTGTTGAATCTCCTGGGCTAATTGCAAGATTCCCCTAGCACTATCGCTACCCTCAATATCATTGTAGTTAACCAAAACCAATGCTTGGTCTTTATGCACGCCAACCGAGCCGCGACGAAAACCTTTAAAGTGACAATACTCCACCAACCAAGCTGCAGGTATCTTGATACTTCCATCGTCCTGTGGGTAGTAAGGTAGCTCTTTATCCGGAGCGCTGTGCTCTTCCTGTATTCTGTTTAATGTTTCCGCTGATACAATCGGATTTTTGAAAAAACTACCGACGTTAGGCAACTCCTTCGGATCTGGCAACTTTGACCGACGTATTTGGCAAACAGCATCAGAGACCAACAAAGGTGATGGCAGCGTTGTCGATTCGGGAAAATACGCCCTTAGCGCAGGATAATCAAGATTAACCATGGGTGTTTTGGTTAAACGCAAAGTAATCTCGGTAATAATGCATTTATCTTTCAATGATTGCTTAAAAATACTATCTCGATAGCCAAACTTGCACTCTTGATTGGTCAGATTTAATAAAGCACCAGACTCAATATCTACAGCCTTCAAAGAAACCAGCACATCTGCTAACTCCACACCGTATGCTCCTATATTCTGTATGGCAGCAGCTCCAGAATTTCCAGGGATTAATGACAGGTTTTCAAGCCCATACCAACCTTGCTTTAAAGTATAAATAACAGCGTTATGCCAATTCTCACCAGCACCAAAAGTAACGTCAACAGTATCATTATTGCTCGTACTACCTTTTTGCTCAGTAATGCCCAACAAGTTCAAAGACAACACTAAACCGGTTAAATTAGATGCCAAGACAATATTGCTACCTGCGCCCAGCGGGATAACAGTCAAGTCATTGTCTATAGCAAAATCCAAAGCCTGTTTGACATGATGAAATTGAGACAATGTGCAAAAATGGGAGGCTTTGGCAGGCAAAGCCAAGGTGTTGAGTGCTTGTAAGCACTTGTCGGTTTCAACTGTGAAACTATTAGCTTCGGTCATTTCAGGCGTCAATCTGAGTTCTAATATGATTCAGCAGTGACGCGCAAGCATCTTCAATTAAGTCTAAGACCAATGGAAAGCCGTCTTCACCACCATAATAAGGATCTGGGACCTCGCTGATCTCTTGATACTCAGGCTTGCTCGAAAAATCCAAAAGTAGTTTCAATTGGCCACTAAAATTAGAAGGACCCATAGCATTTAGGTTTTTCAGATTATCCGCATCCATGGCGATGATATAATCAAAGCTAGAGAAATCATCCACGGTAACCAGGCGAGACCTGAGAGTTGACATATCATAGCCTCGCAACGATGCTGTAGCCGCTGATCGACTATCTGGCGGGTGCCCGAGGTGCCAATCGCCAGTACCTGCCCCATCAATATGAATCTGATTGGTCAATCCAGCCCTGTCAACCATCGATTGGAAAACAGCATGTGCTGTTGGAGACCTACAAATATTGCCCAAACAAACAAAAAGAACCGAAGTGTTAACCATAATTTATTTTCAGCTTATAAATTTACATAAAACGTTTAGAAAAGAAGTGATATCGCTTTTAGATCTTCCTCAGTATCGATACCCCCAGGAACCTCAGTAATAGCATCATCGACATGGATCGAGACGTCATTCCATAAAAACCTCAGTTGCTCCAGTGATTCAGCTTGCTCGTCAGGTGCTACCGGCCATTGAACAAACCGATTCAAGTAAGCTACTCGATAGGCGTAAATCCCTATATGACGGTGGGCATTACAACCCTCGGACAAGCGCTTGTCCCTCACCCATGGGATGGGTGCTCTACTGAAGTAACTCGCTAAGCCGCTCACGCTTGCTACAACCTTTACAATATTAGGGTTCTGCAGGTCGTCGTCCAATGTTATAGCTTCGCGTAGTGTTGCAACTCCCGCGGCTTCATTCATACTTAGATTACTCGCAACCTGATCAATAACCATCGGCGGAATCAACGGTTCATCTCCCTGTACATTTACCACAACTTGGTCTTCGGCGAGATTTAACTGGCTGGCGACCTCTTGAAGACGATCCGTTCCTGACACATGGTCCTCTCGAGTCATACAAACTTCTGCACCAAACGCCTCTGCTACAGATTTAATTCGACCATCATCTGTTGCAATCACCACTCGAGACGCGCTACTTTTACAAGCTTGTTGCCAGACTCGCTGGATCATTGGAAGCCCAGCAATATCCTTTAGAGGCTTCCCAGGAAGCCGCGATGAGGCATAACGAGCCGGTATAATTACAACAAAAGCCATAAACTACTCATCAATTAAAAAAAGTGTACCGACATTATAAGGTTAAGTTAAGCGCTCGTCACAGTGAGACCTGCGCAATCAATAAGACTGGATACAAATTCATTATCCAAGGCCATTTCTACTTCTAATACCCAAAGGTTATCGGGCACCAAGCCCTGATACTTTATGGCATCCTTCGCGGTAATCACGACGGGTAGATCATCATCGAACTCAATATCGCTTGCTGTAAGCACTTGGTGGTCGTTCTTAGGTTCTAGATCTACTTTAAAGCCCATTAGCCTAAGACTCTCAGAGAAACGCTCAGGATGCCCTATTGCGGCAACAGCATGGATGTTAGTGGACTCAACCCATTGATCAAACCCGATCAACTCGCTCGAGGTAAACCGGCGAAGGCCCGAAGTCTCGAGTTCTACGATATAAGTCTCGGAGTCGTCAGGCTCAATGATCCCGCCATTTTGAATGATGAAATCAACTTCCTTTAGCCGTCGAGGAGATTCCCTGAGTGGCCCTGCCGGCAAAGTATAACCATTACCGAACCGACGACGGCCATCCACGACGGCAATTTCAACATCTCTATGCAAGCGGTAATGCTGTAACCCATCATCACTAAGAATAAGATCGCATGAGAAGCTATTGATCAGTGTCTCGACTGCTCTCTCTCGATTAGGATCTACCACCACTGGGCAACCTAGCTTCTTAGCAATCAACAAGGGCTCATCGCCACTTTGACCTACCGGGGTATCTGGACCTAAAACCAACGGATATTGTGCTGAAGCACCACCATAACCTCGGCTGACTACTCCGACAGAATAACCCCTTTCCGCAAGTGCTTTGCCCAAAGCAATAATTAAGGGTGTCTTGCCGCTTCCACCAATGGAAATATTACCAATAACAACGACAGGCATCGCGTAGGACTGACCTTGAAACCGCCACTCAAGAACAATACGTCGAAACCTACTTATCGCTCTAAACAACCAAGACAAAGGAACAAGCATTACAAGCCAGGTACTCTTTCGGTACCACGCGTTTGTCCAAAACCGTTCAGCAGACAAACTTAATCCACCTGAGGTTCGTCAAACTGCTTGCGATAGAGGTTAGCGTAACGGCCTTTCACTTTAATCAGCTCCTCGTGGGTTCCTTGCTCGATAATTTGGCCTTTCTCGAGCACAAGTATGCGATCTGCTTTTTCCACAGTGCTCAACCGATGAGCGATGACAAAGCTTGTACGCCCTTTCATCAACTCCTCTAAGGCAGCTTGGATATGGCGCTCTGAGTCGGTATCTAAGGCGGACGTAGCCTCATCAAGTATAAGGATGGGAGCATTTTTTAGCACTGCCCTAGCGATTGCGATACGCTGTCGTTGCCCACCAGACAACATCACTCCATCATCACCTACTTGCGTATCAAAACCATCAGGCATTTCGTCAATAAACTCAGTTGCATGAGCCACCTGAGCCGCGGCTCTCACCTTTTCTTCAGACCGCCCCTGTAGCTCACCGTAGGCGATGTTATTAAAAATAGTGTCATTAAACAAAGTGACATTCTGGCTGACAATCGCAATATGACTACGCAGATTTACCAGAGAAAAGTCATTAACATCAGTACCATCAAGCAGTATCTTACCTTCCTCGTGGTTGTAAAATCGCGGTATCAAACTTACTAGGGATGTTTTACCACTCCCTGACGAGCCTACTAGAGCAATAGTTTCACCTGGACTGACCGAGAAATTAATATCCCTAAGCACCTCTTTTTTGGCGCCTTCGTAGCTGAAATTGATGTTAGAAAAATCCAACCTACCTGTCACGGACTCAGTTTTATATCGGCCCTTATCCACCTCAGCAGGACTATCAATAATAGCGAAAATTGATTCAGAAGCAGCAATTCCTTTCTGAATATCACTGTTAACTTCAGTCAACTGACGTATGGGTTTGATCAGCACGCCTGACGCCATAATGAAAGCAACAAAACTACCCGTAGACATGGTATCCAAAATGAACGGGTTGAGCATAAATCCGGTAACGCCGGCAAAGGCGAACGAAACGATAAAGATGATCAGTGGATTACTCAAAGCACTAGTAAATGCCATTTTCATGTTCTGTCTTCTATTACCGTGACTTGCCTTCTTCATTCGTTGCCGCTCGCTCTTTTTGGCACCAAACATTCGTACTTCTTGATAGCCATGAACGGCTTCTTGGGTGACATGAGTAACATCTCCCATAGCTGACTGAATGTTCTTACTAATTAGCCGAAATCGCTTGCTGACCTTAGTGATGATCATACCAATCAAAGGTAATACAGCAATAAAGAACAGGGTGAGAATCCAATTGGTATAGATTAAGTACCCCATCAAACCAATAACTAAACTGCCCTGCTGAATTACTGTTTTGATGGCTTTGGTACCAGCCTCTGTCACCTGCTGCACGTTGAAGGTCACCACAGATACTAAATGGCCAGACATCGCCTGATCAAAAAACTTAAATGGAAGCAATAGGTAGCGCTCAAAGAGATCAGTCCGCAATGCGTGGACAAGATAATTGGCAACATAAGCAAGAAAATAGGTGCCTATTAAATAACCCACACCTCTCGCCGCGCTGATCAAAACCAAAAATAAGGGAATGACCAGCCAAGGTTCATTAACCCATTGATCTCCGAGAAGCCTGCTAGCCATACCACCGGTAAACCCCGATGAGGAAACGGCTGCAGTATCGGCCACGGATTCGGTAAGCACCCCTACGATATCCGTCATGTAACGAAACAAATCAATAAAAGCAATTTCTGCTAGCGAATGTAGCAACAAACCAAATACAGCAACTAAAAATGGAAACCAGTAACGAGCCACGTACCATAGTAGTCGTAAATAGGTTTTTGTTCCTGAGGGGCTAGCAGTATCAGACATAGACTAAAAACTCGCTATATTCATCACAATTCAATTCAAAAAGCTCGGGACTTGGGTCATCCAGAGTCCTTCGCGAGGCACTAAAAGCCGATACCACCATGACTGTTCTCTTTTATTGTAGGTTTACTTAGTCTTAAACATCAATGGAGCTCGCTAACCAACGTAATTAAAACACATCATGGGGTTATGGGCATACCTGGGCAAAGATTAACACCAAGTTTTTTACTCATATTCAACCATGAGAGAGAATTAGTTAGCCTGTAATTTCATGATTACACTTTTACCTCCGCCAGGCAGTACAGGTAAAACAGTCAAAAGCCCATATGCTAGGCAAATTAGAATAAAATATAATAGAAAATACACCAAAACTTATTGCAAGCAGATAAATCATACGTATCCTTGTAGACAATCAGAATCCAAACTACGAACTATGTAATTAGGCACTTCTCAGTAAATTGTAGTGTGATTCACCTAGATATATTGCTACGGTGTAGACAAATTGATGAAAAACTTAACAGTCATTTATCACAGTCAAAGCGGTGGAACAGAGCGTATGGCTCAGGCTGTCTATGAGGGCTGTCAGCAGGACGAAGACGTCGAAACGCGTTTTCTGAAAGCCTTCGATGCAACTTTAGATGACTTACTGTGGGCTGACGGACTTATTTTTGGTACGCCAGAGAACTTTGGTTACATGAGTGGCGCATTAAAAGATTTTTTTGATCGTACTTTTTACCCCGCTGAGCCACACCAAATAAACCTACCCTACTGCATGTTCGTGAGTTCAGGCAGCGATGGTACCGGCGCAGTGCGTGAGGTTGATCGCATTGTGAAGGGCTATCCTCTACGCAAGATCAATGATCCTTTGATTATAGTTGGCGGTTTTAAGGATGAGCATCAGCAAAAATGCGAAGAGTTTGGCTTGGGTATGGCCGCAGGTTTATCTCTTGGGATCTTTTAGCGCTGAGAACCTCAAAGATGCCCTACTGTTTCTTTCCAGTAGGTATTCTATGACGCTTCGCATACTCTGTACGTTGATGAGAGTAATAACTGTCGTCATGAAAAGGATATCGATACTCATTGGCATAGTTGTTTTTATTAGATTGATAGCTATCTACATAGAGGTGCGGAGATACCAATTTCCTAACGCCGCTCAATGACCTCATAGCTTCTGTTGTGTAGATCATGCTTTGTTGATCATCACTGATAGCCACATCAATAACTACCAGTCTTAATTCTTCGATATCTTTACCATTGAGCCAGGATAATACGGCATGACGAGAACCACCGCGATTTTCCTTTTCCAGCAATGAAGCAAATTCCGTTCCTGTAAAGCCAGCCTGTGCTTGGTAAGGATCTTGAGTAAAAGCAATGATATTTTGAGTCACGGGAATAATCACACTGGTTTTATTAGGTATAAAAGCTTGGGTGGCTATGTGTGCAAATATCCAGCCCTCCTTTTTATCTGAAGCCAGGTTCTGGTTAGTGCATCCTGTTATCCATAGTAATGCAATAAAGATTGGTAGTTTGGTCAGTATCCCTTTCAATTTTCTTTCCTCCGTTAACTTACAGACACAACCATAACTTTGTTGAGATTAGTTATTTAAGTATAGCTAACAATAGTGGCTAATCAAGTCAGAAGTGAATCGAACTTACAGAGAGCCCTAGCTTAATTAATCTTTAACAGAACCGAAGAAGGCTTTTCATCAATGACGGTAACAATATAAAGATTTGAATTATTGGTATCTTTAATTTGACCATATTTTTCTTCTCCTAGTGCCTTATTTACGAAGATAGTAGTTGTATTGCTATGGCCAACAACAAGAACAGTTTGACCACTGGTTTCACGCTTAAAAGAATCTGAGTACATATCGCTTGGATCGTACAAGAGTATTGGTAAGCTTTTACTATCAGCAGTGGGTTTCGCCGTTAGTTTTGTTCTAAGGTAGTCTGTTGAATAAATGGCATCGAGGTTGACATTCGAAAATACTGTTCGCCACGCGTCGGCACGTTTAAGCCCCTCTTCACTTAGCTTTGGATTTTGATCAGTTTTATCAATCCGTAATTTTTCGGCATGACGAATGAAATAATAGGTTGTTACCTCCGATGAACACCAAACGGAAGTTGTAAAAACAAGAATACAAATTAGAAGTAGTTTTTTTATCATCGGTGAGAGCATAACTTAATCAGCACAATTATCAAATCAAGCATGGCGATATCGAGGATAGGCAACTGAGAAGCAGACTATGTTCGCAAAACCTCGCGGCCTAGCGGCCACAAGGGTTTATTGAAATTGGAGCGGGAAACCGGGTTCGAACCGGCGACCTGTACCTTGGCAAGGTACCGCTCTACCAACTGAGCTATTCCCGCAGAAGCCAAGAATCTGGCAACGTATAAAAATGGCGTCCCGTAGGGGAGTCGAACCCCTGTTACCGCCGTGAAAGGGCGGTGTCCTAGGCCTCTAGACGAACGGGACGTGATTGGCTAGGAGGCGCGCATGATAAGTAGCCACAGGAAAAGTGTCAAGCATAACTAGCCTTAATTTAAAGCCTTTTCACTTTTTGCTATTTCTAGGTCTAGCTGATCAATAAACTTTCGAATAACAACCATGTTTAAACCAAGATCTCTTCGCCGACCGGGAGATGATGAACGAACATCAATCATGCTTCCCCCTTCTTCGTTGGGCTGAACTCTTATAACAAAATCTGTCGGCTGCTCTTTAGCTGCAAGGCTGGTAGCTGCCTCAATTGTACCAACATTATTCGCGGTGTAAGTTCTAGGCCAGTCTAGTATGACTAGTACTCGCCTCTCAAGCCTTGAGGCAACTTTAGGTTCCAAATCTAAAAAAATAGATTCGACACTCAGCGTTTTAAGAACCTTATGTGGAATACTCAAAAATCTCCACAATGGCTGTACTTTCTTAAAACGCAGGCGGTCATACTTTGACCTCGAAAACTGAGGAACTGATTCAACATACGTACTTTAATCATTAGCCGCTATAAAGTTGATATTTAACCAAACATACTGCTTATCAAACCAACTTATAGGAATGCAAAATATTATGAGAGCTAAGATAATATCAAGCTGGAATCGAGCTTATTTACGCAAGTGTATAAAACTAACGGAATACCCAAATAATAAGTATTAACCCCAGTAAATGGAAAAAAATAACAAAGTACGCGACTGTAAAGTCATGAGGGTTAAAAATAAACTTAGCAGCAATAATGCTTAAGCAATAACCGGCGATCGTCAACACTCCCAGTTGATCAAAAAGTTTAATGACTTTATTTAGCATAACCTCAGCTCGCATTGCCCCGCGTATATTGGTTTGTGATCTCAAATCGATTTAGGCGAATGACAAACTTTTTGTTTAGACTAGATTTATGTGATATTAAATAAAGCAGAGTACGCATAAATAACAAAATAGAGAACGGGAAAAAGAGGATTCTAGGGCAAAGGGTTCGCTGCAAAGCCAGTAGCAGAAATTTGGAATCTGCAGCCTCATTACTTTGAGGAGTCTGCATATACCTAATTGATCCACTAATAGGTTGATTTATTGCGTACAATGCGCCACTACTCGCGAATCGCCTCAAGGGACAATGATGGACAAAACACTGCAGTCTGAGAAGCTTAAAAATGTGAATTACGAAATCCGAGGCCCAGTACTGGATTATGCAAACTTGCTGGAAGAGGAAGGTCAGCAAGTCTTAAAACTTAACATTGGCAATCCAGGGGCCTTTGGCTTTGACGCGCCTGACGAAATTATGCGTGATGTCATTCACAATCTTCGTGAGGCCCAGGGTTACTCTCAGAGCAAAGGACTCTTCTCAGCCAGAAAAGCCGTTATGCAACGTTACCAGGTGCAAGGTTTGAAGAACGTCGATGTGGGCGATATCATCATGGGGAACGGCGTCAGTGAATTGATTGTGATGTCTATGCAAGGACTGCTCAATCAAGGAGATGAAGTGCTAATACCCTCTCCTGATTACCCTTTATGGACAGCTGCGGTGTCCATCGCAGGCGGCTCTGCCATTCATTACGACTGCGACGAGTCAAATGACTGGCAGCCAAATATTGCAGATATAGAAAGCAAAATAACTGGACGGACTCGCGGTCTAGTTATCATTAACCCCAACAATCCAACCGGTGCAGTTTACTCAAGAGAGACACTTGCCGAGCTTGTAGATATCGCTGAGAGAAATAATTTAGTGATATTTGCTGATGAAATTTATGATCGTATTGTTTACGACGATGCTGTGCATCATCCTCTTTCACTCATGGTTACAAATACTCTTTGCTTAACTTTCAACGGCCTGTCAAAGACTTACCGTTTAGCGGGCTTTAGGTCGGGTTGGATGCTTATCAGTGGACGAAAGGATAACGCTGCAAGTTATATCGAAGGTTTGGAAATGTTAGCCTCTATGCGACTATGCGCGAACGTACCAGCAATGCTTGCCGTGCAAACAGCACTGGGGGGCCGACAGAGTATTCAAGATTTAATACTTCCGGGAGGACGACTTTTGGCACAACGAAACTTGTGCTACGAATTACTAACCAAGATCCCCGGAATTACCTGCGTAAAGCCGCGCTCTGCTATGTATCTATTCTTTAAGCTAGATACGAGCATGTATCCTGTGGATGACGATGAAAACTTTGTTCTTGAGCTGTTAAAGCAACAGCACTTACTTTTAGTGCAGGGCTCTGCCTTTGCCTGCAAGGACTCCCAGCACTTCCGAATTGTATTTTTACCCGACCAAAATGTATTAATTAAGGCTATTGACCGACTGGACACTTTTTTGAAAAATGTTCGCAAAGACAATCAAACGATAGAGGGTGGTTCTAGTACTCGACACCTCACTAGGGTTTAGGGTCAGCTAACTGAAAACCGAGAATATCTAACTCTTTTTTTAATCTTGGGTTACTAGACCACTGCATCCAATCAACACATGTCCCCGAATATTCTCGCCTGAGTGGATAATTTGTCCTCAAATGATCGAAAGCCTTCCTCTGCCTTACAGAACCCTCTTCAAGCCCCGTGAAAGCAGTGCGCATAGCTAAATCATCCCGCCGAGGATCATAGCTGCTTAAAATAGCATCTGAGATTGACTCTACTATCTTCTCAGAGTCGAGCAAAATTGGTTGGAGATTGTTATCGCCCATATCAACGCTAGTTTTGCCTACCCAACTGAGAAATTCCTTATACACCATAGAGGTTCCATTGCGCTTGCCCTCAACGGTATTACCCGCTATGTGAGGAGTTCCTATAGAGACCTGTTCTAGTAATTCTAAGCATACCTCAGGCTCAGACTCCCAAACATCAAGGGCGGTTTCAATTGAACCGCCAGACTTCAAATAATCCAAGAGTGCCTTGTTATTAACCACGCCCCCTCGCCCAGCATTCAGTAATAGACTTCCAGGTTTTAACCTTGATAGCTCATCAGGCCCTATAAGGTGAAACGTAGGATATTCCCCATCACGAGTTAGGGGGGTGTGAACACAGATGATATCTGATGCTAATACCTCATCAAAGCTGCACAAATCGAGACAACTATCAGGGGTCAAAAAGGGGTCATATGCCCTGCAGCTAACGTTTAGATCCTTTAGTACTCTAAATAATCGACCACCCACATTACCACAACCAATAATTCCCACATGTTTGTCTCGCCAGTTGGGTACCAAGTGAGACATAACCGAAAGGTCATACTGAACCACAGCATTCGCATTGCAGCCGGGTGCAAAAGCAAAATGTATTCCTGACTGCGACAGAAACTTTGTGTCGATATGGTCTATCCCAATAGTTGCGGAACCGACGAACCGCACCGATGAATCCTCAAGCAAATCGCAACAAACCTTAGTTACCGATCTAACCAAAAGTACATCCGCGTCAATTAGATCTGAAAAAGTAATCTCGCGACCAGATTTAAGATGTACGTCACCGTATGGGCTGAATAATGTCTCTACTAGAGGCATATTTTGATCAGCCACGATTTTTAAACGACCCTCACTGCCCATCTAATTAATTCCCATTACTGAGCCTAATTGGCGTTTCTTTAGATCAGCCAAACGACTGCTAAACGTGCTACCAAAGCCCATTTCCTCAGCAAATAACTCAAAGGCCTGCTCCTGCACACCTCGCCATTTGATCTGGTCAATATCCGGCATATCTTTGATGTCAGTTTCGATTGTAGCAAGCAGTTTGGACAACACTAACTGATCCTGATTTCCAGCAAAGCGATCTGCTAGTTTCTTTGCTCCTCTGATAGGGAGACCCTCAAGTTGATCTAAGTGCTCAAGAATTGACTCGATATCGGAGAAATGGCTCAATAGTTGTTTTGCAGTTTTTTTACCAATTCCTGCAATACCTGCAATATTATCACTGGCATCGCCAACCAGAGCGAGATAGTCAGCCATCTGATGGCAACCCAACTCTAGCGTACGCTCTAGCTCTTTTTGAGCTTGGGGTTGAGACCGACCAAAGTCCCAATAAAGCTCGTTATTTCCAATCAATTGCATCAGATCTTTGTCTCTGGAGACAATAATAGGCTGTATATCCGCATCGCCTGCTATTTTGGCCATGGAACCAATGAGATCATCCGCCTCATAGATCTTGGAAGCAATTTCTGTTACGCCCAGCACCCTGCATACCTGCCGACAAGCATTTAACTGAAATGCTAGAGCTTCGTCAGGCAACTCACGGTTTGCTTTATAGTCCGGTGCCAACTGGTGTCTAAAACCAGATTCAAGACTCTCATCAAAAGCGCACAATATGTGGGTGGGATTTTTTTGTCGTAAAATATCGAGCATGAAATTGGTAAAACCATAAACGGCATTTGTCGACATATTTAGGTCAGCTGAATGCCAATTGTCAGGCAACGTGAAATAGCTACGGAAGATGTATATAGAAGAATCTACTAAAAAAGCTTGCATCAATGATCTCTAAGCAGTGCTAAATGACTGATAATGGGAGTGACACTTTCCGTTCGAGCCAAAATTTTTACAAAGGACATTTAAGAACTGTAGACCCCTCGATGGTAGCTGACCATTAGCGCACCACTGCTGAGCCTGATTTGCAACGGCCACGCTAAACGAACCACTAGAAGGCGACTCAACACTGCAGCTTAAGTTATCCGTACTAAGACGAAATTCTTGGCCACAGGCAACACTGAACATCCATTCTAAAGCTTGAGGCTTGACTTCCGATTGCTCAAATAACTCTTGCTGTTCGGCACTGCGGCCATCAGGAGCATACCAATAACCGTAGTCTTGCATATTAAGACGCTTTTTTCCGGCAATACACCAGTGCGCTATTTCATGGAGCGCGCTAGATAGATAATCTGCCCGATAAATTATTTTAGCTGGAAGATTATCGCTAGTTTTTGGAAGATACAGCGGTTCGCTACCTCCACCAACTAATATCGTTGAGTATTTTGCTTCGAATTCATCAGCAAATATTGCACTGATGATAGTTAATTTTTCAGATTCAACAGACACGGTGATATTTAACTTTCAATCGATTATTCAAGTGTTTTTCACTAGCGTACAACGGAAGTGTACAGGACAAAAGTGTAATGCTAAATAGGCAACGTGAAACCATAAGTCTCAGAGAGTATTCAAAAATAGTATAGGGATAAACCACAAAGCGTTGTGCTTTTGCTATTTGTAGAGTACCGTATGTAGTGTTAGGTATTTATGTGACTGCTGCCACAAGGAGATATATTTATGCCCAAATTGGTGCTTGAACACTCCAATGACAATGTAATCGACATCTTCACCCGCAAGCCTCTCTCTGATCTCTCTAACAATCGTATAATCCGCGTCGCAGCCGAACTTGATGGGCTCGAAATTCTTTATAGTAATTCAGAAAACCCAGATAAATTATTCTCTGTAAAGGTTTTGGCATGGGGCCTAAAAGTTAGTGGCGAAGTAGTCGGTTTAGTTCCCTGGCTGGATAAACTTGTGGCTTGCGATGAAATCAATGATCCACTTAATGGGCAGTGGCAGGGTTATTATGACCAAGGAGTAGACCAGCTGTTTTTTAACGCTCCACTCCACAAGGTTGTCGAACTTGAGACTGCTGCTGATTATTATGATTATCAATGTGACTCTGATGAAGAAATCATCCAAGAGATTCCTGATAGCATCGGCACCCATGCAGTTCTATCGGAGGATAGCTTCCATAGCATTACATTGAAAGAGGTTGTTAGCTGGCAGCTTTTAAGTAACGGCGAAATAAATGCGATGATCATCAATGAAGAGAAGGTCGAAAGCACGCCCGTACTCCCTGGTGATAATTGTCTGTACCCAGCAGAAAGCTGCGACTCTTTTCGTTATTTCTTCCAGCATAACATTGCCAATAAAATCAAAAGCCAAGATCCCGACGCAATGGCGGCAATTTCTATGCTCGACGATGGTTAGCGTTCAAATGACTCAGTTTGGATTGCCGTAGTTCATTAGTCGTTCATACCGCTTGGACAATAATTCATCCAATTTAACTGATTGGAGCTCATCCAATTGAGTGATTAGATGATCTCGCAAATTGGAACTCATCGTTTCAATATCTCGATGAGCACCGCCCATAGGCTCAGGAATAGTTTTATCAACAATATTAAGTTTTTCTAAGTTCTCTGAAGTAACACCCATAGCTTCGGCCGCGGCAGATGCTTTTTCGCTACTCTTCCATAAAATATTTGCACATCCTTCCGGTGATATCACAGTATAAGTGCTGTATTGCAGCATATTTACCCTGTCTCCAACACCAATACCCAACGCACCACCGGAGCTTCCTTCACCAATCACGGTACAGATAATTGGCGTTCTCAGCCGCGACATAACTGCTAAATTACGAGCAATTGATTCAGAGATATTACGCTCCTCAGAATCAATACCGGGATAGGCCCCCGGCGTGTCGATTAATGTCAGTATAGGTAGATTGAAACGCTCGGCCGTTTCCATTAAACGCAACGCCTTGCGATAACCTTCAGCCTTGGGCATGCCGAAGTTCCGCATCACTTTTTCCGTAACACCCCTACCCTTTTCTTGCCCAATAACCATAACAGGCTTGTCATCTAATCTAGCGATACCACCGACAATTGCATTGTCATCACCAAAGTGACGGTCGCCATGCATCTCTTCCCAGTCGGTAAAAATGCGCTGAATATAATCGAGGGAATAGGGTCGATGGGGATGTCTAGCTACCTGAACAACCTGCCACGGCGTCAGCTTGGCATATATGTTTTCAGTCAACTTCCGAGATTTGGCGCGAAGTTTAGTGACTTCTTCAGAAATATTGAGTTCGTTGTCATTACCAACTAACTGGAGCTCTTCAATTTTCGCTTCAAGTTCAGCAATTGGCTGTTCAAAGGACAAATAATCTAGGTTCATCTTAATTAAATTCTCAGTTTAGATCGCCAAGGAGATAAAAGTGGGCAGTTTAACATCTCTAAAATCTTTGGCTAGCGTTGGTTTAATCATAGCGCATGATCACACTATTTTGACCAAATTGTTCTCGGAGCCTGGCAATTAACTCATCTTGGGGTTGGATTTTCCAATCGTTACCTAAATACAGAGTTCCTCGAGCGTGGTCCTGGTGATAATCGACTGTAATCTTGCAATTACCATCCCTGTATCCGCCTAGAGTAGAGTGGACTTTCTCTGCCCAATCAATGCTATCAGCAGGGATTGTAAGCTCAAGACATCGCAACTTGCTGCATCTGGCCTCGTAGATCGATTGAATTGAATCAGCAACCATTTTTAACCCACCGGTAAAGCTATCTTCAGAGATAGCACCCTTAACCACTAAAAGGGCGTCCTTTGACAAAATTTCCCGATAAGCATTATATTTTTCTGCCCAAACCGACAACTCTATTCGCCCACTTTTATCATCTAGCGTCAAGAAGGCGAAGCTATCACCTCGCTTGTTCTTCATCACACGCATACCAATAACCATCCCAGACACTATGGCTCCATCCTTGCCTGGGCGAAGGTCTACGATCCTACTAGGCACCATTTCCTTTAATTCATTCTCATACTCATCGATGGGATGACCCGTCAAATAGAGCCCTAGAGTCTCTTTCTCTCCATTTAAGCGTTCTTTGTCAGTAAGAGTACGAATCGCTGCATAGGCGTTGTAATTGATCTCTGAGGCGCTCTCTACGACGGATTCTCCAAATAAATCCCCCATTCCGCTAACTTTATTGCGCACATGTTGCTCAGCAAGCTTCACCGCCTCGTCCATACAGGCCATCATCACTGAACGCTTGTAACCAATTTCACCATCTGGACCAATTTCATCAAATGCTCCGCTACGAATCATCGCTTCAAGAGCACGTTTATTAACCTTCCGACTATCGACCCGAGCACAGAAATCAAATAAGTCCTTAAATTTGCCGCCTTCTCCACGAGATTCAATGATTGCTCCAACTGGACCTTCTCCTAAGCCTTTAATAGCCCCCAAACCGTAGATCACTCCCCCTCTTTCATCGACGCTAAAATGAAACTGCCCTTTGTTGACATCGGGGGGCAATAAATCCAAATTCATTGCTCTACACTCATCAATAAACGTCACTACTTTATCTGTTTTGTCCATATCTGAAGAAATGGTTGCAGCCATAAACTCTGCTGGATAATGAGTTTTGAGCCAGCCTGTCTGATAGGCAACCAAAGCATATGCAGCGGAGTGAGATTTATTGAAGCCATAGCCGGCAAACTTTTCCATCAAATCAAAGATATTAGAGGCGAGGTTTTCCGCAAATCCTTTCCCTACAGCGCCCTGCACAAACAAATCTCGCTGTTTCGCCATTTCAGTGGCATTCTTTTTACCCATAGCGCGGCGGAGCAGATCGGCTCCCCCCAAAGTGTACCCGCCCATCTCTTGTGCGATCTGCATTACTTGCTCTTGATATAGAATAACGCCATAAGTAGGCTCCAGTGATGCTTTAAGGCACTCATGTTGATATTGCGGATGAGGATAACTAACCTCGGCCCGTCCTTTTTTCCGGTTTATAAAGTCATCTACCATTCCCGATTGGAGCGGACCGGGCCGAAATAAAGCTACGAGTGCAACAATGTCCTCAAACCGATCAGGGCCTAACTTACGAATTAATTCCTTCATTCCGCGGGACTCTAATTGAAATACCGCTGTAGTTTCAGCCCTTTGCATTAGCCCATAGGTATCGGCATCATCAAGTGGAATTTTCTCAAGTAACAACAAATCCTCGCCATTGTCTTCGCGAGTTTTGTTGATCATCTTCATAGCCCAATCAATAATGGTTAATGTCCTTAACCCTAGAAAATCGAACTTGACCAAACCGGCGTCTTCAACGTCATTCTTATCAAACTGAGTTACGATACCAGCACCACTCTCATCACAATAAATAGGCGCAAAATCGGTTATTTGTGTTGGCGCTATGACTACCCCACCAGCGTGCTTGCCGCAGTTTCGTGAGACCCCCTCTAGCTGAAGAGCCATAGACCATATCTCAGAGGCCTCCTCATCTGCTTTGAGAAATTTCTCTAGATCCTCTTCTTGATCGACTGCTTTCTCCAGAGTCATACCTACTTCAAATGGTATTAGCTTGGATAATTTATCAGCCAAACCATAGGACTTTCCCTGAACCCGCGCCACATCTCTGACAACAGCCTTAGCTGCCATAGTTCCAAAAGTGACAATCTGTGAAACCGCATCTCGTCCATATTGTTCTGCCACGTATGCAATAACTCGGTCTCTACCCTCCATGCAGAAATCGATATCGAAATCTGGCATAGACACACGTTCAGGGTTGAGGAACCGCTCGAACAGCAGATCATATTCAATAGGATCTAGATCGGTTATTTTTAATGCATAAGCCACGAGTGATCCTGCTCCAGATCCGCGACCCGGGCCAACAGGAATATCATTAGTTTTAGCCCAACGTATAAAGTCCATAACAATTAAAAAGTAACCGGGGAATCCCATCTCGATGATAATATCTAGTTCAAAATTCAAACGGTCTTGATAAACTTTTTGCTTTACATCAAAGTCAGGAGCCGACGGATCAAACAAGCTGGTCAAACGCTCTAACAATCCAGATCTAGACTCTTCAATGAAAAAATCACTCATTGTCATTCCATCTGGAATTGGATAATCCGGCAGAAAATATTCCCCGAGTCGTAAATCAAGATTACATCGCTTTGCAATTTCTAGGGTGTTCTCCAAGGCTTCTGGGATATCGGAAAAGAGCTCAGCCATCTCCTCAGCGCTTCGAATATACTGACTCTCAGAATATCGACGCTCACGCCTAGGATCATCCAGAGTTCTACCCTCATAAATGCAAACCCTGGCCTCGTGAGCCTCATATTCCTCGGCGGCGATGAATCTTACATCGTTGGTTGCAACCAAGGGACAACTAAAAACATCCGCCAAATCCACTGCCGCATGAAGATAGTCTTCTTCATCAGGGCGTCCAGTACGCTGTAACTCGAGGTAGAACCTGTCAGGAAAGATAGCCATCAATCGCTGAAGTGACGTTTCCGCGTCAGCTCTACGGCCAGAAATTAAGGATATACCAATTTCTCCTAGCCTCCCGCCGGATAGCGCGATCAAGCCCTCGTTAAGCTCTTCTAACCAAGAGAGTCTGATGGTGGGGATACCTTGCCGCTGACCTTCTTGATAGCCTTTAGAAATGAGCGTAGTGAGGTTCTTGTAGCCTGTGTTGTCGCTAATAAGTAAGACTAATTGGGAAGGAGAGCCTTCACCACTCTCATCTGCAATTAAAACATCAGAACCCAGTATTGGCTTCACACCAGCACCTTGGACAGCTTTGTAGAACTTTACTAAACCAAAGAAATTATTAAAATCAGTTAGCGCTATTGCAGGCATTCGCAACTCAGCTGCCTTAGCTGCCAACGGTTTTAATCGCACTAGTCCATCGACTAGCGAATACTCCGAATGGAGCCTTAAATGAACAAATTGTGCAGACATTTTTACGCTTTAGTTAGGAGGTGCTCGGCATCAACGCCATAGTGGACAAAACTGTCAGCCATTAGATCAAAAACGGTGCCCTCAAATTCTGGGATATTTTTATCCGATGTTCCAACAGGCTCCACTCTCTCACCCCATTTTATGACCCCTGCACCACAGGTGAGACCTGCCCCAAAAGTGGCCGTCAAGATTGTCATTCCTGGTTTTATAGTGCCATCTTGCAATGCATCACACATAGCCAATGGAATCGACGCTGCGGATGTATTTGCATATTCATCAATGCGCACAACGACCTTTTCCATAGGGAAATCGAGACGTTTAGCCAGAGACTGAATGATTCTAAAATTTGCTTGGTGAGGTATAAACAAATCAATGTCGTTTGGCGTTAATCCCTCTTTCTCCAGCACTTGCGCGATGGAATCACTCATTCCTTTCACTGCACTTTTAAAAATTTCTTGTCCCTCAAAATTTAATGAAATGAAAAGATCATCGGTAAAGTGGAGTGGAGACATCCCCCAACTTGGTAAGTGAAGGCATTCACGACTATCGGGGACGCAACTCATGTGTCCGGACAATAATCCAGTAGGTGTCTCTGACTCCTCAAGCAATACTGCTCCAGCTCCGTCTCCAAACAAAAAACAAGACTCCCGTTTCTGCCAGTCCATCGCCAAAGATATCCTCTCAGAACCAACAATAAGGGCCTTTTTAATTGACCCTGCCTTTATCATGTCAGTAGCAACATTAACCCCATAAAACCAGCTAGTGCAGGCAGAATTTAGATCAAAAGCTGAAGCTTTACTCGCACCAAGTTCATTCTTAATGTAACTAGCCGTATTTGGGCAAATCTCCTCAGGAGTGGTAGAGCCTAAAATAATTAAATCAATTTCTTCGGCAGAAACACCTGCAGCAGCCAGAGCTCGCTCGCAGGCTAACCAAGCCATTTTTCCTGTTGATACATGCGTATAATGACGCTGCTTGATACCTGATCGAGAGTATATCCAATCATCACTAGTATCAACTATTTTACTCATATCATCATTGGTCATAAGAAGCGGTGGGACATAGCTGCCCCAGCCGGTAATTTCTGCGTATTTCAAAAAACTTTCCCCCAAAACACAATTATTATTATTAATTGAATGTAAAGGTTGTCAGCGTTTAACTCAAGTCTTTAGTGAGGTTTTTTAACATGATAGCAAAAGGGATGTTTGTTGATACTATTTATCGAAGAGGTGGGCTGGTGAAACCCCACCAACATTTTTAAAAAAGGTCAGTCTGTTCATCTTTTAGACCGTAACTAACCGGAGCGAATGACCTTCGATGAATTGATGTTGGCCCTAATCTCTCTAGTGCTTCAAGATGTTGTGGTGTTCCATAACCTTTGTTAGCAGCGAAACCATAACCTGGATACTTTATATCCAGATCTTGCATCTCTCTGTCACGGACTACTTTCGCCAAGATCGAAGCAGCGCTTATCACCTCCACCTTACCATCCCCTTTTACCACAGCTTCGCCTTTATACTCCCACTGGGGTAAGCGATTTCCATCCACGGCTACAAAGTCAGGTTGCAAAGATAAGCCGATAACGGCACGCCGCATGGCCATCAAAGTTGCCTGTAGAATATTAAACCGATCGATCTCTTCGACCGAGGCACGACCTATACACCAACTCTTTGCCTGACCAATAATATCCTCATACAAATTTTCTCGTTGTCTTGCAGTGAGACTCTTCGAGTCTGCCAAACCGACAATTTGATGGTCTAGAGGCAAGATTACTGCTGCGGTTACGACATCCCCAGCCAAGGGACCACGACCCACCTCGTCGACTCCCGCTAAGCACTGAATACCCTCAGGTGGCCTCCAGTTTTTCATTAACCAACTAGCTCTGCAATCGCTTTGGACGCTATATTTCCGGATTCAAGCGCTAAAACTTTATGCAACCCTTCGAACTGCTCAACTAGCAGGTCCTTTTTATCTGAACTCAGGGCACTAGCTACCGCGTGAGTTAAATTAGTCACAGAGGCATTGTCTTGGATTAATTCGGGGACCAGCATTTCATCCGCTAAAAGATTAGGGATGGAAACGAAGGGTGTCTTTATAAATCGTCGGACTAAAGCGTAGGTCAGTCGACTAAGCCGATAACTCACAACCATAGGTTTCTTGAATAACATGGCCTCTAGGGCAGTTGTGCCTGATGCCAATAAAATAGCATCTGAAGCTTCCATGGCTAAATGCGATTGCTGTAAAGTTAGTTTGACGTTACTTTGATCCCTATCAGATAAGATGGTTTTAAGCTGTCGATATCTGGCTTCATTAGCTGCAGGAATGACTAGCTGCAAATCTTCAAATAATGAAGAAACTTGTTCGCCAACCTCCAAAAACAGATTAGCCATCAACTCAACCTCTCCTCCTCTACTTCCTGGCATCAAGCAAAGTACTGGCTTACTCAAATTTAGGCCCAATATTTCTTTAGCCTTAATGGCATTCGGTTTCATAGGAATTTGTCCCGCCAAGGGATGCCCTACAAAACGTACTGGTACGAAATGCTCACGATAAAACTCTGCTTCAAAGGGCAATAAGGTCAGCATTAGATCCACTGTCTTCTTGATACCTTTGATACGCCCTTGGCGCCATGCCCATACCGACGGACTGACATAGTGAACTGTTTTGATACCGACACTATGTAGGCTACGCTCGATATGACTATTGAAGTCTGGAGAATCTATGCCGATAAATACCACTGGTTGTCTTTGAGTGTACCGTCGAATTATGTCCTTGCGAATTCTCAATAATTCAGGAAGTCGCTTCAAAGGCTCCACAAATCCCATAACAGACAAGCGCTCCATTTCATGAAGAGAATTAAAATCCTCTGCTTGCATTTTAGGACCTCCAATTCCTTCGTAGATAGCATCGGGAAAATAATTCCTTAATCCTCGAATTAAATCTGCACCCAGCAGGTCACCTGACGCTTCACCTGCGACAATTGCGATTATTGGGGCTTCTGCTTTCATAAATTAGCGGATAACGCCACGAGTTGAGCTATTTAAGGAGTCAATAAACATTGTAATGATTGGGTCATTACCAAGATCTGAAATCAAATTCAGAGCCTCTGACAACTGCAGCCCCCTGCGATATAGAATTTTATAGGCCTTGTTAGCAAGAGAAATTTGCTCAGTAGAGAAGCCTCGACGCTTAAGACCTTCTCTATTAATGGTGCGAGGTTCAGCCGGATTACCTGCGACAGTGACATAAGCTGGAACATCATGATAAATAAAGGCTGCGGGCCCAACAAAACAATGAGCTCCAAGATGTACGTATTGATGGACAGCTGCAAAGCCTGAAAGAATTGCCCAGTCACCCACATGAACATGCCCTGATATTGCCGCGTTATTGGTCATAACAATGTGATTTCCAACAACACAATCATGACCGATGTGAGCATAGGCCATGAAAAGATTATCACTGCCAATACTGGTCAATCCCTCATCCTGCACAGTACCGCGATGAATCGTAACGCCTTCTCTTATTGTATTGTTGTCCCCAATCACCAAACGAGTAGGCTCACCTTTATATTTAAGGTCAGGGGTATCATCACCAATCGTGGAAAATTGATAAATTTTGTTTGATCCCCCTAGAACAGTAGGACCTTTAATAACCACATGCGAGGCTATATCACAGTCATCGCCAATTTCAACGTCTTCGCCGATAGTGGTCCAAGGACCAATACTGACATTTTTGCCAATGGTAGCCGACGAGGCAACAATAGCAGTTTCATGAATCACTGAAAGTTTTCTCGGTCTCTGTAGGCACACAGAAGAGTGGCTTGACAGGCTATCTCACCATCCACTGTTGCCTTAGTTCTAAAGCGCCATATGTTGCGCTTGACCGCTTCGACCTCCGATGACAGCATAAGCTGATCACCAGGCACAACAGTTCGCTTGAAACGCACCTTATCAACCCCAGCAAAAAGGTATAACTTACCATCATCCGCAGTGGTATTAGTAGAGGCAAAACCTAGTATTCCTGATGCCTGAGCTAAAGCCTCGATGGTCAGTACTCCAGGAAAAATTGGAGCGCCGGGAAAATGGCCATTAAATACCTCTTCGTTAACACTAATATTTTTATAAGCTAATATTCTCTCATTAGGCACTAACTCGAGGACTCTATCCACGAGAAGTAGCGGATAGCGATGGGGAAGCAACGCCATTATTTCATTTATATTCATAAATATTCCTAAACATATTTTTGACTATCTAAAACAACATCCTGTTCTAGTCGATTCTCAAAGCTAACCAAAAATTACTCTTTGTTCAGCTTACTAACGGTTCGTGCTATCTTATCCAATTGACCAATTCTCACAGAATTTCTACGCCACTCAGCCGTCGTCATCAAGGGAGTCGCACCTGAGGAATATGATCCAGGTTCTGTAATAGACTTGGTCACGAGAGTGCGAGCCGTTATCTGAACATTATCACAAACTCTAATATGGCCTACAACGCAGACATCACCTGCCAAAATACAGTTACTGCCAACCTCTGCACTGCCTGCAAGACCAGAATACGCAGCCAGCGCTGTGTAATCACCTACGATGGCGTTATGAGCGATTTGAACATGGTTATCCAATTTCACACCATTGCCAAGACGCGTATCCTCTAAAGCACCCCGATCAATGGTAGTACAGGCACCGATCTCCACATCATCACCAATGGTTACTCCACCGATCTGATGAATTTTCTGCCATCCTCCATCTGGCTTCGGCGCTATACCAAAACCGTCCGCTCCAACGACCGCTCCACTATGTATTATTGCACCTGAGCCAATCTTTACATCATGGTAGATACTAACATTTGCCCCAACAAAACCATTAACACCTATTTTTGATCTCGCGCCAATAAAACTATTGGCCTCAAGATGGCATCCTGATTCAATATGGACATCTGCATCAATGACTACATTTGGACCGATGTAGACATCGTCGGCTACTTCCGCTGCAGAATGAATAGATGCTGTCGTATCTACACCAGGTAATTTATTTTTTGAGATGTCAAACCAACCAGAAATTCGAGCATAAGCGAGATAAGGGTCACCGACAACAATGCAGCTCCCTTTAAAGCTTTTCGCACTGTCAGCCGTTAGAAGGACAGCTTCGGCTAGGCTATCCGATAGGTATTTGGCATATTTTGGGTTGGCAACGAAGGCAAGTTGACCCTTTTTAGCACTCTGAATGGTACCTAGACCAATTATTCTTGCTTCAGCCTCACCGCGTAACTCACCTCCGAGATACGCAGCGATTTCACCAAGGGAATAATCACGACTCATAAAGGGCCATTAAAACGTTATTTAGTTATTTGATTGAGGCGGTCAACAACTTTAGCAGTTAAATTGTTCTCAGGTCCTGCAACAATCACTGACTCTGCTCTCAGCAATATGGTAACACCCTCTTCTTTCACGACTTGCGACAAGGCTTCTTGAAACTGAGGGGCGAGTTCCTGAGGAATTTGCTGCTCAAGTTGCTTTTGCTCCCCTTGGATCTTTTGTACAGCTAGATCGTAATCAGCCTTAGCGTAAGACATTTTCTTCTGATGAGCTGCTACCTGTTCTGCTGACCAAGTTAATCTTTTGGCTTCTGCTTCTTCAGACATTGCTTTTAGGTCAGCTGCAGAACCCTCTGCTTTTGCTTTTAAAGCGACGAAGTCGGCAGTCTCTAGTGATTCTTTGACCCTGCTCTGTGCATAATCAGATGCGAAAAGAGCCCTCTGAATATCAATGACCGCAATTTTATCTTCCGCTTGCGCTGAAACAGACACAACACCCATCAAACCGATCAAAACTAACGCTTTCAAATTCCTCACAATACTTCTCCACACTTTAAATTAAAATTGATTACCTAATGAGAACTGAAAAAATTCTGTTTCATCATACTCATTCGAATTTAGCGGCTTCGCCACGCTAAATGTTATTGGTCCAAACCCACTTAACCATGTTGCCCCTACGCCAACTGAATAGCGAAGCTCTCCGTCCTTCGGACTGAAACAATTTACCTGAAGATCGTTACATTTGGTATTAAAAATATTGCCAGCATCAAAAAACAGTGAAGATTGCACTGAGCGCTGATCTTTCACAAACGGCAGAGGGAATATCACTTCTGCCCCGAGGGTTACTTGAACATTACCCCCAATAGGTCTCGTATAATTACTATATGAGAACCCTGTTTGAGAGCTATTCCGCGGCCCTAACGAATACTTTTTAAAGCCTCTTACAGAGCCTAAACCACCACTGTAAAAGTTCTTGAAAAACGGCATTTGGCTTGTATCCCCATAACTTTCCCCATAACCCAAATCCGCTTTAAGTCTGAGTGTCAATTGACGGGTCAAACCCCTTAGGTGAGACGCTTTATAGGTGAATTTATAATACTCTAATCCTGAGCCAGGAAGTGCCAAATCAAATCCCAATCGCTGTGAGGTCCCGCGAGTAGCAAAAATACCTCTGTTAAGAGTCGACTTCACCCAATTCACATTAAAATTAACCGACTTGAACCAATTTCCATTATCGTCAATAAAACGATCGATCACCTCTGACGTGGAATAATCTCCGGGGTTTAGCTCTAAGTATTCATACCCTAAACCAAATCCTATTCTTTGGATCTCAGAAATCGGATAGCTCCAGTTAACACTTGTTCCCATCGTATTTTGGGAGAAAGGCTGCAATCGAAGCTTACTGTAATCAGTTTCCCGTGCAAAAATACTATAACCAGCGCTCACCCCATCAGCCGTAAAATAGGGTTCAGTGTAGCTAAAGTTAATGGAACTTTGATAGGTGCTCTTGTTAACCCCGACTCCGACCTGCTTTCCCGTGCCAAGAAAATTATTCTCAGTTAAATTAGCGCCAAGCATCAGTCCAAAGCCCTGAGAATAGCCGAGATTGGCTCCGACAGATCCAGAGGGCTGCTCTTCAACGGTGTATATCACATCGATCTGATCGCTAGTACCTGCGACAGGAACATTCTCTACTGTGACTTCCTTAAAAAACCCAACTCGCTCGAGGCGAACTTTTGATAACTCAATGAGAGCATTATTTGCGGACCCACCTTCCATTTGCCTAAGTTCACGGCGCAAAACAGGATCTGCGGTTTTAGTATTTCCACGGAATTCTATTCTTCTGACATATGCTCTCATATCTGGTTTAACCACGAAGGTCACACTTGCGGTCTTAGCTTCTTCGTCAATATCGGGAAAACCCTCGACTTCAGCGAAGGTATAACCTTCGTTACCCAGGCGCTTTGTAATATATTCACTAGAGGTAGTCATTAAGACTTGCGAAAAGATTACTCCCTCCCGGAGTAACACCAAGGCCCTCGCCTCAGCTTCTGTAATGATTAAATCTCCTGCCAGTTCAATACCACTGATGGTATAAACGTCGCCCTCTTCAATGTTAATAGTAATAAACACTGATTCTTTATCTGGGCTAATGGATACCTGAGTACTTAAAACTTCGAACTTGAGATAGCCCCGATCTAGGTACCAACTCTCGAGCGTTTCCAAGTCACCAGACAGCTTCTCCCTGGAATACTTATCATCGCTTATTATCCATGACAGCCAACCGGTATCTTTTTGCTCAAATTGGTCCAACAAATCTTGCTCAGCAAAGTCGTTGTTTCCGACAATATTAATATGCCTGATTTTTGCAACATCACCTTCATCTATATCAATATTCACTGACACTCTATTTCTAGGTAATTCCTTAACCTCGGTCTGCACTAATGCGCCATAGCGCCCCTGGGAGACATATTGCCTCTGCAGCTCTTGACTCATACCTTCTAATATAACTTGGCGGAAAATCTGCCCCTCAGCTAGACCATTATCCCTCAGGGCATCCATCAATTGATCTGTTTCGATAGCTTTGTTGCCCTCAATATTGATCTCAGTGACTGCCGGGCGCTCAATGAGCCCAATGACCAATATTCCGTTTTCTCTGGCCATAATGACGTCTGCAAAGTATCCGGTACGAAATAATGATCGTGTGGCCTGCCGAATCGACGCATCGTCGGCAAAGTCCCCTACATTTATAGGAAGAGAAGCAAACACAGTTCCTGCTGAGACTCTCTGGAGACCTTCAATACGGATATCTAAAACTTGGAACTCATCCCCATAAACAAGACTTGAGTTGACAATGAAAAGAGTGAGTACAACGGTTAGCAGTCGCTTCATTAAAATGTTTAAACCTAGTGATTAGTCGAAGTACAATATCTCAGAATGAACGCATGAGATCATTAAATGTGGCAAAAACCATCAACCCAATTAGCATAGCAAAACCTGCTTTGTAGCCGACGAGCTGAATCCTTTCAGATACTGGCGAACCTTTAGCTAACTCTATAAGGATGAACAAAATATGTCCGCCATCTAACACTGGCACTGGCAACAAGTTCATCACGCCGAGCATTATACTCAGAATAGCAACGAAGCGAACAAAATTATCTGCACCCGCTCTGGCTGAATCACCTGCAACTTTAGCTATAGTAATAGGACCGCTGAGATTTTTAGAACTCAAATCTCCGACTACTAACTTTCCAATAGACTTAACGACAAAAATAGAGGTACTGACTGTCTCTTGCACTGCCCTAGGTATTGCTGACAGAGCACTGTATTCGATCTCTCTGACAAGTGCTTCGGGATACTTACTACTCGAGGACAGTTGAACACCGAGGAGCCCTACTTCGTCTCCATCCCTCAAGCCCATTTTAGGAGTTACGGATATCGTAAGCTGCTCAGCGTTACCGCCATCAAATGATCTTTCAACACCTAGTATTAACGACTCTCCAGCACTACTTGACACATCGTCCACAAAACTCTCAAGAGAGTTAATTAATTCTCCATTAAGAGTAATCAACTTATCATCTGTACGAAGCCCCGCCTCCTCAGCAGCGCTCTTTTTTTCGACCCCATAAATGGAGAGAAACTCTAATTCTATAACTGGCGATAGTCCTAAGGCATTTAAAGTCCCGGGGTCTTCTTCGTCCTCAAGCCAGGCGTTGACTCTGACCGGGATTTCATACCGAATCGTCGAGTCGGGGTAAGTAACCACAAATGGGATGTCCTCTGATCGGCCAATATAGTTAAAAAGTTCTCGCGAAACACTACCCCATGAGTTGGTCTGTACACCGGAAATTTCGACTATCTCCATACCACTCTCAAATCCAGCCTGTTCCGCTAGAGAGTCGACCTTCACTGCGCCAACAACGGGCGCCAGGCCACGTTCTCCCCCTAAAAATATGAACCAAAATATAAGGGCAGCAAGTAAAAAGTTAGCTACAGGGCCCGCTAGAATGATCGCCATCCGTTGCCATGGTGTCTTGCTGGTAAAGGCAAATGCTTTATCCTCTTCAGAAACTGAATCAGTTCGCTCATCTAGCATTTTTACGAAACCACCAAGGGGTAGAACCGCTAATCTGAACTCTGTCCCGAGTTTATCAGTCCAAGTTACTAGCGGAGCACCAAAACCAATTGAAAACTGCTCTACACGGACACCACAGCGCCTAGCCACCCAAAAATGGCCAAATTCATGAATTGTCACCAATACTCCAAGACTGATGAAAAAATAAAATACTGTTATAGCTAGATCCAACATTTAACGTTCTACCCTCAAAATAATCTCTGCGCTTGTTGCGCGAGCTTCTTTGTCCGACTCTTGGACTCCACTAAGCGAGTCTGGTTCCTTAAATATAGCACGGGCCATTGTATCAGCTACAACTTGAGCTATATGGGTAAAACCTATGCGGCCATCAAGAAAAGCTTGAACAGCTACCTCGTTTGAAGCATTCAATACCACCGGCGCATCTAAACCGACTCTAGCGGCCTCATAAGCCAGACCTAGGCAGGGAAAATTTACTAAATCAGGTTCTTCAAAATCTAGCTTAGCAATCTCAGCGAGATTCAAATCACTAACGCCAGAATTGATCCTTTTAGGCCAGGCCAATGCATGAGCAATAGGGGTCCGCATATCAGGATTACCCATCTGAGCAAGAACTGAGCCATCTACGTACTGGACCAATGAATGAATAATGCTCTGAGGGTGCACCACTATATCGATCTGATCATAGGTAACGTCAAACAACAAACAGGCCTCAATAAGCTCAAGTCCCTTATTCATCAGTGTTGCAGAGTCTACCGATATCTTTTTCCCCATGCTCCAGTTTGGGTGGGCGCAGGCTTGTTCGCGGGTAACTTCATCCATCTCCCCAAGAGACCAACCACGAAATGGACCTCCAGAAGCCGAAAGAAGAAGTTTGCTAACTCCTCCTTTAGATAAGTTCTTAATATCTCTGGGTAGGCATTGAAAAATTGCATTGTGCTCGCTATCAATAGGTAACAGAGTAGCTCCAGACTTATCGACTGCTTGCATCAACAAATTACCAGCCATGACAAGAGACTCTTTATTGGCAAGAAGCACTTTTTTACCTGCATTAGCAGCTGCCAAGGTAGGTATCAATCCGGCTGACCCTACAATTGCAGCCATCACTATATCGACATCTTCATGGCTACTAACTGATGCAAGGGCGTCAGTACCAACTAAAACTTCAGTCGATACATGATTTTGAGTCAAGAGATTCACTAACTCTCTCGCGGCTTCAGCGTCCATTACGACAGCATACTTAGGGTTAAATTTTGCACATTGCTCGGCAAGTAAGGGAATCTTTTTATTTCCCGTAAGTGCAAATATGTTGTATGCACGAGAATGTCGATCTATCACATCAAGAGTGCTAATTCCGATTGATCCTGTTGCACCAAGTATGGTTATCTGCTTCATGATCAAAGACTAAAATTCGAGTGTAGTAAAAGAGCGTACATCGGTAGAGCCGCCATTATCCCATCAATACGATCCAGCACCCCGCCGTGTCCAGGAAGTATCGCACCACTGTCCTTCACTCCGCTACGACGTTTAATCATGCTTTCAAATAGGTCACCGATCACAGAGTACAAAGCCACAGGGAAAATAAGAGCTGATAACTTCAATACTGAAAGATGCTCGGACCAGAACTGCATCAAACAAACTATCAAAACCAACTGAAATACTAACCCCCCTGCAAACCCTTCCCAGGTCTTGCCTGGACTTACGATAGGTGCCATCTTATGACGGCCGGCGATTTTACCGACTATAAACCCCCCCACATCTGCAAGCACCACAATTACAATACCAACCAACAATAGCCACTGACCCTGGTCTTTATACAAGACCGATACAATCGCTACCCACGTAAAAGTAAGTAACAATATACCCATTGCTGCTTGGACAGGTCGAGGCGACCACAAGATCGCACTAGAGGGGTAACCTTGAATCCATAGAAATATGACTGCCCATAGAGTTACCGCTATCAACAATATGCTTTGAGCACGTTCGGACGCAACGCCGGCAGGAAAACCTAACCAGACCGCAACACCAAAGATCGTGCATAACAATACAAAAATATAGGCAAGCCGTGGGACAGCTCCCTCAATTCCAACGACATCCGCCCATTCCCATGCTCCAAGCGCAACAGCAAAAAGAATAGCGATAGAAAAAACCATTGGGGACATTGAAAATAACATAGCTAGAAACACTGTAGCCATAAGAACCGCTGTAACGATCCTGAGCTTAAGCATTGGCTGAGGCCAAACGAGTACTGAGATTAGAAAACTGGCCAGTAGCAAGGAATATAAATCTACACGCCAGACGGCTTGGCTTAGACATCAGTGAGATCTGATGCGACAAAGGGTGTTCAACTGCTTGCTGATCTTGTTGCATCATCTGCCGTTAGTTGAGGAGATTAAATCTCCATCAAATCCTTTTCTTTAACCGATAGCGCCTCGTCTACTGAGCCAACGAAACGATCAGTTATCTTTTGGATGTCATCATGGGCCTTCCGCTCTTCATCTTCACTGATCTCTTTTTCCTTAAGCAGGTCCTTTATTTCAGAGAGGATATCACGACGGATATTCCGAATAGACACCCTTGAGTTTTCAGCTTCGGCTTTTGCTTGCTTACCATAGTTCTTTCGAGTTTCTTCAGTTAGAGCTGGAAGCGGAATTCTAATGACGGTACCCGCTGTAGTCGGATTTAAACCCAAATCTGATTTCATAATGGCTTTTTCAATTTCGGGAATCAATGATCGCTCCCAGGGCGTAACGGAGAGAGTTCTTGAGTCCTCAACCACGATCGAAGCGGCCTGTGATAGTGGTGTATCAACACCGTAATAATCGACTGAAATGCCATTCAACAAACTTGAGTGTGCTCTCCCAGTGCGTATTTTATTAAAAGCATTTGCCAATGCATCTAAAGACTTTGACATCCGCGCTTCAGCATCGTTTTTCAACTCATTAATCATTAATTAGTTCCTTACTGTTCTTCGATGAGCGTGCCTTCATCGCCGCCAACCAACAGATTTAACAACGCACCTTGTTTTGACATTCTAAAAACACGCAACGGCATTTTATGTTCACGGCAGAGACAAATAGCAGTTAAATCCATTACACCAAGTTTCTTATCAAGAATCTCATCATAAGTGAGACTAGAGTATAGCTCAGCATTTGAATCAATCATCGGATCGGCACTGTAAACACCGTCAACCTTCGTTGCTTTTAATACCACATCAGCATTAATTTCTATACCGCGCAAGCAAGCAGCTGAGTCCGTAGTGAAAAAAGGATTGCCTGTACCGGCAGCGAAAATGACTACATCTCCATCTTTGAGGTAGCGAATCGCACGGCGTCTGTCATAGTGCTCTACAACGCCGCTCATAGGGATAGACGACATAACTTGTGACGAAATATTGGATCTTTCCAATGCATCACGCATAGCCAATGCATTCATTACTGTGGCTAACATTCCCATATGATCGCCAGTCACCCGATCCATACCGGCCGCATTGAGGGCGGCACCTCTAAAAAGGTTACCACCTCCAATTACCAAGCCTACTTGAACACCGATACCTACAAGTTGACCAATTTCAAGAGCCATACGATCAAGAACCTTAGGATCTATCCCATAGCCCTCGCTCCCCATCAACTCCTCACCACTGAGTTTCAGTAAAATTCTTTTGTATTCTTTAACTTTCCCCGAAACTGGCATAGCAACTCCTATACTTGAATCTTAACTTGCACCCTGCACTTGAGCAGCTACCTCTGCAGCAAAGTCTACCTCTTCAACATCAATACCTTCACCCACTTCGAATCTTACGAAGGATAGTATCTCAGCACCAGCGGCTTTAACCAAATTGCCAACAGAAATGTCTGGATCTTTAACAAACGGCTGATCCACTAGACTACTCTCTTTTAAAAACTTATTTACTCTACCGACGATCATCTTCTCAATAATCTCTTCTGGCTTGCCACTTTCTCTTGCCTGCGCTGCAAATATTTCTTTCTCTGCAGCGACAATATCGGCAGGCATTTGGTCAGAACTTACAACAGCTGGATTAACAGCCGCTACATGCATCGCTACATCTTTTGCCAATTCCTCGTCACCACCGCTTAAACCCACTATAACAGCGATTCTATTATTGCTGTGAACATATCCGCCGACAACATCTGCTTCAACACATGAAATCCTTCGAGGAGAAATATTTTCACCAATTTTTTGCACCAGCGCTTCTCTGGCTGACTCTAGATCTCCCTCCATAAGGGCAGCCATATCAGTGGCCTTAGAAGAAAACCCTGCGTTTACTACCGCGGCGACAAAGCCCTGAAAACCTTCATCTCGGGCAACAAAATCAGTTTCGCTATTAACCTCAACGACAACTCCATAGCCACCTTCAACCTTAACCGAGACAAGCCCATCAGCAGCCGTCCGCCCGGCTTTCTTAGCCGCCTTCATTCCACTGGACTTACGTAAGTCTTCAATCGCCTTATCAATATCTGCATCGGCTTCTACGAGCGCTCGCTTGCACTCCATCATACCCAACCCTGTTCGATCTCGAAGCTCTTTTACCAAAGATGCTGTTACTTGTGACATCGTAATCCTCTCTAAATCATAATTTCATTTAAAATAAAGGGGGCAGAAACCCCCTTTAGCTAAGCCTGATAACCAGTGTTAACTACTTATCAGAACTCTCGGCAGTCGACTCTTTAGTCTCTGCAGAAACTTCTTCAGCTGCTGGGGCTTCTTCAACTGCTGGAGCTTCTTCAACTGCTGGAGCTTCTTCAACTGCTGGAGCTTCTTCAACTGCTGGAGCTTCTTCAACTGCTGGAGCTTCTGCAACTGCTGGAGCTTCTGCAACGGCAGCCGCCGCTTTGACCGCAACCTTTGGACTCACTTTTGCGGGCGCTTCCTCTGCAACCTCAACAAACTCATCTTTGCTTGTTATGGTTGCCGACTGGGCCTTGCCTTCAAGAACTGAGTCGGCAATCGATGCTGCGTATAGTTTAATGGCTCGAATAGAGTCATCGTTCCCTGGGATAATATAATCAACTCCGTCGGGATCACTATTAGAATCAACAATTCCAACCACTGGAATGCCTAGTTTGTTTGCTTCATTAATCGCAATGCGCTCATGATCCACATCAACTACAAAAAGAATATCTGGCAGACCATTCATATCTTTAATCCCGCCGATAGAATTTTCCAACTTATCTTTCATGCGAGTGCGAGTAAGGATTTCTTTTTTATTCAACTTTTCGAAGGTACCATCGCTTTCTTGGGACTCAAGATCCCTAAATCGCCGAATGGATGCTCGAATTGTTTTGTAATTAGTTAACATACCACCAAGCCAACGGTGACTTACGTAAGGCATACCGCACCTTTCTGCTTGCTCTTTAACTATTTTCTGAGCTGCTCGTTTGGTGCCTACAAATAAAATTTGATTGCCTTTGGCTGCTTCAACTCGCAAAACTTCGAGTGCTTCGTTGAAAGCCGGAACCGTATGTTCAAGATTAATAACGTGTACTTTGTTTCGTGAGCCGAAAATATACTGGCCCATTTTTGGATTCCAGAAGCGAGTTTGGTGACCGAAGTGAACACCAGCTTGCAACATATCGCGCATACTGACAATAGACATAATTTTTCCTCTTGGGGTTAAGCCTCCACATTCCCCAATGATCAACCCAGCAAAGAAACCTCTCAGTGCAGGCACCCAGACCATTGTGTCGGAACATGTGTGTCGTTTAAATTAAATTAAGTTGTGAGTTCATTCCCACAACGGCGCGCTTTATACCATATTGGTGCTACCAATTAAAGAAAAAAAGATGGGGAATATGTCAATGTTAAATCGATCTGTGGCGCGGGCGGGCACAGTCAATTTTTTTACTACCAGAAGCAATAAAATTTGAGTCAACCACTCCCCCATTTGCAACAACACGCGTACAATACTCCTGTCGAACAATCCCAGAGAAAATTTTATGCCGGTAAAGCTGAGAAATAACTCGGAAATTGCGAAAATGCGAATCGCTGGTCGTCTGGCTGCGGAGGTTCTTGAATTAATAGAAGAACATGTAGTTCCCGGTGTCAGCACAGAAACTTTAGATCAAATCTGCCATAACCATATTGTCAACGTGCAAAAAGCGATCCCCGCATGTCTTGGCTATAAAGGTTTTCCAAAGTCAATTTGCACCTCTGTGAATCAGGTCATCTGCCATGGTATTCCCTCTGAAAAGAAGATCCTAAAAAGTGGTGATATCATCAACATTGATGTAACTGTTATCAAGGATGGTTGGTTCGGAGACACCAGTAAAATGTATTGTGTTGGAGCAGTTCAACCCCATGCTCAGCGATTAGTCAATGTCAGCCAAGAATGCATGTACAAGGCAATTGAAATTGTTGGGCCGGGAGTTCGCCTCGGGGATATCGGGAACATAATACAAGTTCATGCGGAAAAAAATTATTACTCCGTTGTGCGGGACTATTGTGGCCACGGTATCGGCCCACAGTTTCACGAGGAGCCACAGATTCTCCATTACGGCAGTAAAGGGACAGGCCTAGAGTTAAAAGAAGGAATGTCGTTTACGATTGAGCCGATGCTCAATGCCGGAAAATATACCACTAAATTAAAAAGTGATGGCTGGACGGTCGAAACTAAAGATGGGCGATTGTCATCACAATGGGAGCATACCATGGTAGTTACAGCTAATGGGTGTGAGGTTTTCACTTTAAGGCAGGAAGAATCGCTTTAACACGGAGACTCATCCAGTGTCATCACGTCCTTCAGAAGCATGGTCGCCCCTCTTCTTTGATAAAAAACGTTTTCTAAATGATCTCGCAAATGGTGAACCAATCCCAGTCTTTCGAGATGCCCTCAGTGCAGCAAGAGCACACTTCAACAATCGATTTTATGAAGGCGAAGATATCCACACGCTGGTCAATGAAACTGCGCGCTTTGCTGATTCGATACTATCCTTAGCTTGGCACCGATACTCCTGGGATACCGACATATGTCTCATTGCTGTTGGTGGTTATGGACGAGGTGAGTTACACCCTCATTCAGATATCGACTTGCTCATTTTGATGCGAAAAAATCATGCAGCAAAGTACCAGAAGAATATCGAAAATTTCTTAGCTTTTTTATGGGACATTCAACTTAAGATAGGCCATAGCGTTAGATCGATAACCCAGTGTACTGTAGAAGCGAAGAATGATATCACCGTTGCTACTAATTTAATGGAAACTCGTTTGATTTGTGGTAATCGAGAACTTCTTGTGTCCATGCATAGAAAAACAGGTCCAGATAAAATATGGGCGTCTGCTTTGTTCTATCGAGGAAAAATTGATGAACAGATCGCCCGACATCACAAACATGGTGATACTGAGTATAACCTTGAACCCAATATAAAAGAGGCGCCTGGCGGACTTCGCGACATACAGTTAATTAACTGGACAGCCAAGCGACACTTTAATGTCTACCGCCGTTCTCATTTAGTTAAGGAAGGTTTTCTCTCTGAAGAAGAGTATTTAACCCTGCGTAGAGATGAGGAGTTTTTGTGGGCAGTAAGGTATGGACTTCATCTAATCGCCGGTCGAGGAGAAGAGAGACTTCTGTTTGATTATCAGCGCAAGCTAGCTGAGATGCTTGGTTACTCGGACTCCGACGACAAGCTTGGCGTTGAGAAATTCATGCAACGCTACTATCAGGTTGTTTTGTCAATAAGGGAATTAAATGATGTACTACTGCAATATCTAGATGAAGCAATTTATCGTAAAGGAAAAACAAAGAAAGTAGTTAAGATTAATGATCGATTCTTAATCCGTGATAATTATGTTGATACCGTAGATGAAGATGTATTTGTTAAATACCCGCCAGCCCTACTCGAGCTTTTCGTCATCTTGGGAGAGAATGATAAAATTTTGGGTATAAGGGCTTCGACCATAAGGCAGATTAGACTCCACAGAAACCTAATCAATGAAAACTTTAGGTCTAATCCAGAAAATATAGATCTATTTATGCGCTTACTAAAAGTGCCATTTAAACTATCCCTTCAACTCCAACGCATGAATCGATACGGAATTCTTGGGCTTTATCTTCCTGAATTCGGACGCATTGTTGGCCAGACTCAACATGACCTTTTCCATATTTATCCTGTTGACGTTCACACCTTACAAGTGATCAGAAACTTGCGTCGTTTTGCACGACCGGAAATAGCAAAGTCATTCCCAGTGGCGTCCCATCTCTATAAAAATTTAGCTAAACCTGAGCTCGTTACCATAGCCGCTCTCTATCACGACATCGCAAAAGGGCGAGGTGGCGACCACTCAGAGCTCGGGGCTATCGACATCGTGTCATTTGCTGAGAGACATGGATTAAAGCCCGAGGAGACGGATCTAATCAAATGGGTAGTAAAAAACCATCTTTTGATGTCCTCTGTATCGCAAAGAGAGGATACATCGGACCCTGACGTGATCCATCGATTTGCTAGCCGTATGGGGGACCTCATGCATTTGGAGCATCTTTATTTGTTGACAGTTGCAGACATAAACGCGACAAACCCGCGGTTATGGACAGATTGGAAAGGTTCACTGATGCACAATCTTTATTTTGAAACAAAACGGGTTCTGCAGGAAGGTTTAGCCGCACCAGCTAGCCGTATGACCTGGGTAAACTCGGCAAAAAATGCAGCACTAGAACGCTTAGAGGCAAAGGGGGTGGGTAAATCTATCGTTGAAAACATATGGCATGATATAGGTGACGAGCTATTTTTGAGAGAACGTGCAGATGATATCGTGGCCTTCACTATTGCAATTGCTGATAACAAAAATACACAGGAACCTGTTGTCCTAATACGAGACATTGGTGTTGAAGTACCTATTGCCACTCAAATATTTGTCCATGCTCGAAACCGTCGGAAGATCTTTTCAGTAATTGCAGGAACTCTCGACAAACTGCAACTAAACATCCAAGATGCGCGACTCCAGAGTACTAGTGACGATCAAGCATTTGACGTTTTTTACGTACTCAATGATTCTGACCAACCAATAGGTGATCAACCAGAGTTATGCAAAAAGGTTATTAAAGAGTTGAAAAAAGGGATTAAAAAACCAGAGTCTGTTAATCTTAATATTCAGCGAAGAACGTCTCGTCAGTTAAAGCAATTTGCAATTAAAACCACCACATCATTAAGTAACGATACCGATACTAATACCACAATGCTAGAAGTTATTACGCCTGACCGGCCCGGACTACTTGCTCATATATCGAGTATATTTTTGCGGTTTGATCTCAACTTATATAACGCAAAAATCGCTACCTTAGGTGAACGAGTTGAGGATATCTTTTACTTGACTAATAGTAGCCATCAACCCTTGACTGACCCTCATCTCAATGAAGAGCTTCAACTGGCAATCTGCAATGAACTCGACAAACGCAATAATGATGATGTTGACAAAAATGAACTTCAACAAATAAAAGTGCGCCATTAATCAATGAATCCTAACCTTCAAAAGCTACAGGCATATCCCTTCGAACGATTAAGTGCACTTAAAAAGCATATTTCACCGCCCTCACATTTAAATCATATATCGCTATCCATTGGCGAGCCAAAACATCCGGCCCCAAAGTTTGTTAAGGATGTTCTTGCTAATTCTATCGATGAGATTGAAAGGTACCCCACAACGAGAGGCACCTTGGAACTTAGAAATACTATCTGCAACTGGCTGACAAAACGCTTCAACTTAACACCATATAGTGTGCTCCCTGATAAGAACGTTTTACCAGTATGTGGTACCAGAGAAGCGATATTTGCGTTTACTCAAAGTGCCATTAATGTCAAGGACTGCACTGACCTACCTGTTGTAGTAGCACCGAACCCTTTTTATCAAATTTATGAAGGTGCTGCACTCTTAGCTGGCGCTGAACCGGTGTATTTGAATTGCGATTTTGAGAAAAACTTTTCTCCCGATTTAATAAATGTCTCTCCTGAGGTTTGGGAACGATGTCAATTATTACAATTATGCTCTCCAGGAAATCCTACCGGTGCCGTGATGAGTTTGGAGGCCATGGAACAGGCAATTCATTTGGCTGATAAGTACGACTTTATTATCGCCAGCGATGAGTGTTATTCAGAGGTGTACTTAGATGAGCAAAATCCACCAGTTGGTCTGCTTGAAGCGTGCAGACATATCGGGCGTGATGACTATTCGAGGTGTGTCGTTTTTCATAGTTTGTCTAAACGGTCCAATCTGCCCGGTTTGAGATCAGGATTTATCGCTGGCGATGCGTCTCTAATAGCAGGGTTTTTAAAATACAGAACCTACCATGGATCAAGTATGTCACTGCCTGTTCAAAAGGCGTCTATCGCAGCTTGGAACGACGAAGATCATACCATTGGAAATAGAGAACTCTACCGCCACAAATTTGCTGCAGTAACTCAAATTTTGCATGGTTATATGGATTTTCCTGAACCCAACGCCAGCTTTTATTTGTGGGCCAAAACTCCGATCAATGATATCGATTTCGCACGAGAGCTCTACGCCACACAAAATGTCACCCTATTACCCGGACAGTTCTTGTCCAGGCCGAGCGACAATTGTAACCCAGGGCAAAATAGAGTCCGAATGGCACTTGTTGCCGATACAAAGGAGTGCGTTGAGGCAGCGTTACGAATCAAGGATTTTATATCCTCTTTAGAGGGTCAAGGAGATGCTTAAAAAAGAACGAGCCGACTTTATATTGACTCGCTTAAATGAACTATACCCAGAAACACCTGTTCCTCTTGACCATAAAAATAACTTCACTCTATTGGTGGCGGTTCTATTGAGTGCGCAATGCACGGATGAGCGCGTGAATAAAGTGACCCCTTCCCTATTCAAACTCGCCGACAACCCCTATGACATGCAACATATACCTGTGGAGAAAATCTATAAGGTAGTACGGCCCTGTGGTCTAGCTCCTCAAAAATCGTCTGCTATCTCAAAACTTTCAGCTATTCTTGTAGAACAATTTGGCGGGCAAGTGCCCAACGATTTCGCCAGTCTAGAGAGCCTGCCTGGCGTTGGACACAAAACTGCAGGGGTTGTTATGTCTCAAGGTTTTGGATTTCCAGCTTTTCCAGTAGACACCCATATTCATAGATTGGCACAACGCTGGGGTCTGACCAAAGGAAAAAATGTTGCTCAGACAGAGCGAGATTTGAAAGCGGTCTTTCCCAAAGAACGATGGAATAACCTTCATCTGCAAATTATCTTCTATGGTAGAGAGTTCTGCTCAGCTCGCGGATGCGATGGCCGTGTTTGTGAGATATGCCAAACCTGCTACCCCAATCGAAAGAATCCGTTTGTAGCAAATAAGCCTTAGCTTTACTATTTTGAGTACTTCATCATCACCCACGATTTTTGAAAGCTAACATCCTTAGCTTTTGATATAGTTATCTTTAAAGTTCAGCGGGATAAAATTACGTGACCACGTTATATGGAATTAAAAATTGCGACACCGTGAAAAAAGCACGTAAGTGGCTTGCTGAGCGAAACATTGAATTCATCTTTCATGATGTTCGAGCGGACGGCTTGGAACTTGCCCAAATAAATAGATGGATTGAGAAATCAGATTGGGAAACTGTTTTGAACCGACGCGGAACGACATGGCGGAAGTTAGATCAGAGCCTTCAAAGAGATATTGCGAGAGATAATGTGGCGGCACTGCTCCTCGCAAACCCAACAATGATTAAACGCCCTATTTTGGACCACAACGGCACAATCAATGTCGGTTTTAAGCCCGATATTTACGAATCGATTTTTAGTTATTAATTTTAGGAAAAAATAGACTCATGAGTAAGATGTATAGTTTTGGCATAGGTATTGGAACAAAAAATAACGCCGGAGAATGGCTGGAGGTATTCTACCCTTTACCTTTATTGAACCCTGACCCTGAGCTGACCGCTGTTCTCTTTGGTGCTCTGGGCTCAAATCAGACTGATTTAGAGCCATCAACTGATCAGCTTTCAGCGCTCGAGAGCGCTTTAATAACGTGCGGATACAGTGACCTTGCTGAAAATGTCGCTAAGTTAAAAACGTCCTCAAAACCAATCGTAGCAGTGTTGCTCAATGAGGACACTCCGCCATCATCGGTCCCTCAGGCCTACCTCAAGCTTCACTTGTTATCTCACCGATTAGTGATGCCCCAACAGACAAATATAACGGGGATTTTTGGTGTGCTTAAAAATGTAGCCTGGACCAATATTGGCGCAATTGATATTAATGAACTGGCAGCCCGATCACTTGAATCTCGTTTAGCTGGCACACCAATATATGTCGATTGTGTGGACAAATTTCCTAAAATGGTGGACTACGTTGTTCCCACCGGTGTTCGCATCGCAGATACTCGAAGGGTTAGGCTTGGGGCCTACGTGGGCGAAGGCACTACCGTCATGCACGAGGGCTTTATTAATTTTAATGCCGGGACTGAAGGTCCGAATATGGTAGAGGGCCGAATCTCTGCTGGCGTTTTTTGTGGCGCAGGATCGGACATAGGCGGTGGAGCATCTATTATGGGGACTCTTTCAGGCGGCGGAACTGAAGTTATTTCTCTGGGTAAGAAGTGTTTACTCGGGGCTAATGCAGGCGCAGGAATTTCATTGGGCGACGAGTGCACAATTGAAGCAGGTTTGTATGTTACGGGCGGAACAGTCGTTACCATGCTGGATGATCAAAAAAAGGGGTCAAATAAAATGAAGGCAAGAGACCTTTCTGGTAGCTCTAACCTTCTATTCCGCCGCAATTCAATAACCGGGACTGTTGAATGCCTGACAAATAGAAGTGCCGTTGAATTAAATCAAGACCTCCATAAGGGAAATTAATTCTCGACAACACACTCTACAGAGCTCTGTCTAGACATGCATCTGAGAAAACCTTAGGAATTTATTAACATTGCGTGGTAACCTTTACTCAATACTTATTAGTTTTACTAATTTTTTAGCAATGTCAGCCGATAGAAATACGGATAAATATAGCTTCAAGTTAAATACCGGAATACTGGCTTTGATCTAACTATTTAGATTACAAAACAAGAGATGTGAAATGTACTCTCAAGCCCAACATCGTCCAGGTAAGCCTAAGCGAAAAGAGCAGTCAAGAACTCGCTTGGCTAAAGCTAAAATGATTAGTGTAGCAACACCTATGTTTGCGGAAAAAGGCTATGGTGCAACCTCTATTTCCGAGATCGAAATTAAAGCTAATGTTAAGCGCGGGATGCTTGTCTATCATTTTAAAACTAAGAGAAACCTCTGGATGGAGGTCGCGGATCGCGTTTTTGCCCCGGTTGCCAAGCGATGGGAAGAGAAGTCTCAAGGGAGTCTCGCACAACATAAATCTCCTAAAGAAAAAGTGGAAATATTAATTCGAGATTACGTCCGCACCGCTGCACAATTTCCTGAAATAGGTCGTTTTTATAATAAAGAATCCTCTGAGGCTTCTTGGCGACTTGAGTATTTAGTAACAAATTATCTCAAACCTGAGAAGAATTACTTAGAGCAGATTAACGCTGAAACGTTATGGCAAGATCCTAGAGATCTTTTTCACTGGTATTATATTTTGTACAGCTCTTGTTCAGCTATCTTTTCCTCTGCGCCTGAATGTAGATTACAGTTCGGCATCAACTGCCTTGATAAAGAAATAATCGAATATCACGCTGACATACTGGTAGATCTTCTTCTAAGCAAGATGCGCAAAACAAGCTAATCACGACATTTGCGGGACAAAACGCTAACTGATCGTCTTGTACTTACGTTTCGATATTGACCTATCATTTACGCCGCTAATCTTTGAGCAAAAAAATGATATTCAGCTTATCTTTTGTTTGTAACCTGCGTTAGAAAGTGTAAAAATTTTGTTTCCATTGTTAATAAGCCAAAGGCACCTTTTATGCGACAAATTAAGCTCTCAAATCCAGGTGGACTAAAAAATTTGCAACTTGTCCAATCACCTAAACCATCTCCTGGTGAGGGTCAGATATTGATAAAAGTGTTTGCCAGTAGTCTTAATTACCACGATTTGCTTGTGGCGTTAGGTCGTATACCCACCGAAGATGGGCGAGTAATACTTTCCGATTGCGCTGGAGCGATCGAGGAGGTCGGTCATGGCGTCACTAAATGGCAAGCTGGAGATCAAGTGATTAGCTGCTGTTACCCTAACTGGATAGATGGCGAGCCAATCGCCGAGAACCTGAGTTTTATTGGTGATAATGAAGATGGCTACTCCACCGAATACATTGTAATTTCGCAGGATTCTGTCACCCGCATGCCGTCGGGTTGGTCAATGGCAGAGGCAGCCACCCTTCCCTGTGCAGGCCTAACTGCCTGGCGAGCATTGGTGGATCGTGGCAATTTAAAGTCAGGTGAGACAGTCTTGATTCAAGGAACGGGCGGAGTGTCCATATTTGCGCTCCAGTTGGCTAAGTCCATGGGTGCCAAGGTAATAGCTACCTCCTCATCAGCTGAAAAGATGGATAAGCTACTGTCTCTAGGTGCTGACGAAGTCATAAACTATAAAGAAGAGCCAGCGTGGGGAAAAGCAGTACTTGCAAAAACTAATGGTCTTGGCGTCGACCATGTTATTGAAGTCGGCGGTGGCGGTACATTTGGCGAATCCATCCGTGCAGTCAAGATGGGTGGCCATATCGCCTTAATTGGAGTTCTGAGCGGGCCTGCCGTCAGTCAAATAATCCTTCCTCGTATTTTTATGAAGCAAATCAATCTTAGTGGTATCGCCATGGCTAATCAGCAATCTCAACTTGCCATGATCGACTATCTGGACAATTCAGACATCAGACCCATTATTAGTGATAGTTTTGATCTTGCAGATTTAGGTGCTGCTTTTCAGCACCAAATTGACAATAAACACTTTGGTAAAATATCAATCAGCATGAATGACTGATGGGCCTTATATGCCCTCCCAATTATGGGAGGGCTACCTTAGCGCCTAATAGCCTGCAGCATGGCCATCCTTTCGCGTCTCGGTGGCACCCCAGTAAACCCCATTGGGAGCTCGGTGAATTGCTTGATATCCACCGTAAGGGCCATTTGCGTACTGTATCTCGTGCCCCATCCGCATAAGTTGACGGATAGTTTCATATGAATAGCCAGTTTCGAGGTTTAATATGCCTCCATTGATCATGACCTCACCGGTAGGCTCTGAAGAGCCCGTATGGTGGATTCTGGGCGCATCACCAGCGGCCTGAATATCCATCTCAAAGTCAATCATATTAATAACAATTTGGGCATGGCCTTGGGGTTGCATAGCACCACCCATTAAACCAAAGCTCATCCAAGGTAGACCTCCCTTAGTGACAAAAGCTGGAATAATGGTATGGAATGGTCTCTTACCGCCCTCAAACTGATTGAAATGCCCTTCTTCTAAACTGAACATTTCCCCACGATCTTGTAGGACAAAACCTAGTCCATCAGGAGTCATCCCTGAACCCATACCTCGATAATTACTCTGAATAAGAGATACCATATTGCCCTCTTTATCCGCGGTAGTAAGGTAGATAGTATCGCCCTCCTCCAGCAGCTTTCCTGCAGGATAGGTATTAGCAGCCCGATCCAGATTCAACAAGCCCGATCTTTTTTGGGCATAGTCCTTAGAAATAAGAGTTGTAACGGGAATCTTATTAAACTCAGAATCAGCGTAATACTTGGCTCTATCTTCAAAAACCAATTTTTTAACCTCAGTAAACAAATGTACATATTCAGCCGAATCGTGATCCATACTCGAAATATCAAATAACTCAATGATGTTCAGAATTTGTAATGCGGCGATCCCCTGCCCATTTGGAGGTAATTCCCAAACATCAAATCCTCGGTAGTTGGTGCTCACAGGGTCGACCCAATTTCCAGTGTGAGAACTCAAATCCTCATAAGATAAAAACCCACCATTCTTCTCCATATAGTTTGCAATGGTTTTAGCTATATCTCCCTTATAAAATGCATCTCTGCCACCATCAGCGATGCTCTGTAAGGTTTTAGCCAGTCCAGGGTTTTTCCATATCTCTCCTTCCGCTGGCGCTCTACCTTCAATGGTAAACTGCTCGCTGAATCCAGGCCATCGCTCGAGTAGAGGAATAGATCGATTCCAGTAGTAAGCGATTAATTGAGACACAGGGAATCCCTCTCTAGCATAATCAATCGTTGGCTTTAAGAGTTCATTTATTGGTTTTTTACCGAAACGGTCGTGCAGCATAAACCAACCATCAACTACACCAGGCACTGTCACCGGCAACGGACCATGAGATGGAATGGACTGATGCCCATTTTGGGCAAACCATTCCAGCGAAAGCGACTTGGGCGAACGCCCTGAAGCATTTAATCCATATAATTTTTTTGTTTTCGCGTCCCAAACAATAGCAAAAAGATCACCACCTATGCCGTTACCAGTAGGCTCTACTAGTCCTAGCAGCGCGTTTGCCGCAATAGCGGCATCAATTGCGTTTCCGCCATTTTTCATCACATCCAGCGCAACTTGGGTTGCCAGCGGCTGTGAAGTAGCGGCCATGGCAGAAGTCGCCAGCACTGGCGATCGCATGGCAAACACCTCACCAGTTACACGATCAGCTCCATTGGTGGCAGTTGATACAAAAATACTGAGCACAAGCACAGTCAATATTTTATGTCTCGTTTTATACTTAAACATTAAGCTTCCTCCCGTTAGGCCTGTCCGGTCAATCTAATCTATACCTTAATTTGTTCTCGCCTGACTCGCTGTTTCATGAATCAGGTCTGCAAACCTTTCCAATAAGGCATCTGGCAGAGTGTGTCCCATGCCCTCAAATCGAACTAATTTAGCATGAGCAACATGTTTCTTAGTCTCTATACCGCCACTGACATCAACCAAAGTATCCTGGTTGCCGTGAATAATTAAAGTGGGCAACTTGAGTTGCCGGAGAAGATTTTTACGGTTTGGAGCGACCCTTATTGCCGCCATCTGTCGTAAATAACCCGCGGGATAATTGGAGCGTTGAAACTCCCGCCTTACCTCAGCAGCCACCTCTTCATCAGTTTGTGGATAAGCCGGACTTGCAAACATCTGACGAGTATTGACTGAATTTTCTAATGCGGAGACACCGTTTGGAATAGGCTTGACCATCTGCCTTGCAACTGCAAAAGATGCCATACCCTTACCAAAAGCACCGGTAGTCGACATAATTGAGGTCAATGAGAGAATGCGCTCCGGATATAAGCACGCTGCTAGCTGACTGATCATACCCCCCATGGACATCCCAACAATATGTGCCTTCTCAATACCCAGAGCATCCATTAGACCAACGGTATCATCCGCCATATCTTCCAAGGTGTAGGGTACCTCTGCCGGAATACCAAAAAGGGATCTTAGAGCAAGCCGAAATAAGGTTGGGGCAGTTTGATTATCCATTTTTTCAGTCAACCCAATATCGCGATTATCAAAGCGAATCACTCGGTAACCATGAGCAATCAACAATTCACAAAAAGCCGTAGGCCAACGAATCAATTGGTTATATAAACCAGCCACAAGGATAATTACTGGCCCTTCATCGGGCCCCATAGATTCATAGGCCATACGAATACTGTTCGACTGAACAAATTTGGTCGCTGACATAACCGCCCCTAAAAACTTCTGGCAATACGGGCTACTGCCACTATGACTGCCTATGCAATTCTATTTATTTTCATTGAACATTCTTAAATCGCTGCTCAACTCTGTAATGCCGCCATTGCTTTCATCACGAACTTTTCGGTTTGCTTACCCCCAGACTCAAGCGCTTTGTGAGCTGATACATCAGACAACTCATCCCATTTGGCAACAATCTCATCGGGATTCTGACTTTCTTTAGGCATAAAAATACCATCAGTCTCATACATGCTCGCTATAGCGTAGCCACCAGCGCCAGCGCAAAGAATCGTGCGTGTGGGCGCCGTCTCATCGCAAAGTACAAGAGCTCCGGCAGAAACGGAATCCGCGGTCATTAAATCTAAGACTGATGAAGGAAGAAGATCCTCTGTCATACGAGTGCCAGCCGTTGGGGCTAAAGCATTTACATGAATATTGTTTTTACCACCTTCGAGCACCAAGGTATTCATAAAACCAAGCACTGCCATCTTGGCGGCGCCATAATTTGTCTGGCCGAAATTACCGTACATACCGCTAGCTGACGTAGTCATTACAATACGTCCATAATTTTGTTCGCGCATAATCTCCCAAACTGCTTTAGTACAGTTAACTGAGCCCATCAAGTGTATATCCATGACCAATTGAAAATCTGCTAAGTCCATTTTGCTGAAGGATTTATCCCGTAAGATACCGGCATTGTTGATCAGAATATCAACCCTTCCCCATTTATCCATGGCTTGCTTAACCATATCTTCAACTTCATCAAACTTGGCAACGTTCGCACTATGAGCGAAAGCTTCGCCACCAGCCGCTTCGATCAAACCAACAACCTCCATGGCCGCATCAGATGAAGCTCCAGTGCCATCGCGAGCACCTCCAAGGTCATTAACCACAACTTTGGCACCACGCTCCGCAAGTGCTAGTGCATGGGATCGACCGAGACCATTTCCAGCACCCGTTACAATAGCTACTCTACCTTCAAAATTAATACTCATTACCTACCTCGTTTAATTCAGTTTTTTAAGACTATTTAGCCATTTGGACACTTAGCCACTCAGCTACCAACGCAGGTTTATCGCCACCTTCAATTTCGACAGTAATTTCCATTTTAAAATCATACTGCCCAGGACGTTTTTCCGTGATCTCCATAACTGTCGCGTGGCAACGTATCTTGCTGCCCACTCGCACAGGTGCGACAAAACGAACTTTGTCAAAACCTTTATTAACGCCCATATAAATGCCTTCAATCAAAAGATTGTAGCTCTCAGAGAAGAAGGACAGCATAGACAGAGTGAGAAACCCGTGAGCGATTGTCCCACCAAAAGGAGTATTAGCCGCTGCGACTGGGTCAATATGGATAAACTGTCGATCAAGCGTGCATTCAGCAAACTCATTAACCTGCTCTTGAGTAACTGCAAACCAGGGCGTTGGCTCACATACATGGCCTACATATTGTTGAATCTCAGATTTCTTAATGATTTGTGGCATTTTTCTATCCTTTTATGGTGTGCGTAGCTGTAACTGATTAAGGTGTTATTGGCATTATAAGTGCCAATATATGGTTAATACAAACGGTAAGAACGGTAACACAAATAGAAAACGCTCAGCCCATGTAACACTGACCATGCGGTATTAAACTTTCAGATTAAATACTAAATATTCCACCCATATGATGAGGTCTCACAAGCGGCTAGAGTAACTTATTTAGGAAAAGTAGGGATTCAAAAAACCAAGACCATCTTTAAAAAACAGCATAGATCACCAGATCTTCGTCTAGGAGCGTATTAAGGTAATAAAAGGCCAACAGTCTAAATCGTTAGGCGGTTACTTAAAGGCGCAAAACATTACTCTACCAGCCGCATTGCTGGCCCTCATTCTCACTCTTTAGCCAAGCGTTTAGCGGTGCAAAATAATCAATAATCGCACTGCCATCCATACCCCTCTGGCCCGTCAGTGCATTCATAGCTTCTGGCCAAGGCTTACTTTGACCCATCGCCAACATGTCCCCAAGTTTTTTACCCGCTGCTTTGTTATCGTAAATAGAACATTCATGCAAAGGCCCTTTGAATCCTGCAACGTTACAAAGCGCCTTGTGAAACTGAAACTGCATGATAAATGATAGGAAATAACGGGTGTACGGAGTGTTGCCTGGAATGTGGTACTTGGCACCTGCATCAAAATCAGCCTCAGAGCGTGCTACTGGTGCAGCAATTCCCTGGTACTCCTCACGCAGTCGCCACCACCCAGCGTTATAGTCCTCCGGCGCTATCTCTCCGGAAAATACTTGCCAACGCCATTCATCAATCATCTTACCAAAAGGAAGAAATGCGATCTTTTGTAGAGCCATTTTCATTTGCTTATTTATCGTTGCCTCGTAGCTCTCAACAGTTTCACTAATTAACCCTTTCTCCTTGAGATAAGCAGGTGTCATCGAAAGCTGAATAGTATCTCCAATCGCCTCATGAAAACCATCATGCGCTCCGCCTTTGAACACTGAAGGTTGATCTTTGTACATCAAATAATAGTAGATATGCCCTAATTCGTGGTGCAGAGTCTCTAACTGCTCTTCATTGATTTCAACGCACTGCTTGATCCTAGGGTCATTACCATTATCAATATCCCACGCGCTGGCGTGACACACCACATTACGATCTCGCGGTTTCTTGATCATTGAGTTTTGATAAAAGCTATCTGGTAATGCGGGAAGACCTAAGGATGTAAAAAAAGACTCTGCTGTTTGAGTCATCTCCAATTCATCATAGCCTTGATCGATCAGAGCGGCGGTCACATCGAGGGATGCAACACCGCTATAGGGTTCTGCGATATCATAAACGTTATCCCAAGTTTGGGACCACATATTACCAAGTAGGTGAGCTGGAATAAGCCCCTCATTAGGCACTTTATCCACACCGTAGGTGTCGCTTAACCTTCCGCGAACATAACAATGGAGCTCATCATAAAATGGCTTCACCTGTCCCCACAGCCGTCTTGATTCTTTAACAAAAGCATCACTCTTCATGTCGTAGCCACCTTGCCATAGATCTGCGAGATTACTGTAGCCAAAGTCCTTAGCGCCTTGATTACCGATCTCTACGAATCGTTGATATTGCTGTCTATAGGGGGGCGAAACTTGACGCCAGCCACTCCACACATCGAGCAACTCATCATAATCTCGAGACTTCGCCAGGACTGACTCTAATTCCTGCAATTCACGACATTCCCCTGCAGCATTACAGTATTTCCCAGCACCATACTGACCCTCCATATCTGTCAAAATAGCCGATAACTCTGCACGTAGCGCCGGATCATTTGGTGCAGGAGCGGAAGACCCTCGGAGCATTAACTCGATGGCGCGAGCGGTATCAGTGTCCATTTCAGCACTGCGAAATTGCTTAGCCTGCTTGACCATATTACTCTCGAATGTCAGCGCTCTCTCTCCAGCTTTAGCAGCTAAAATCGCTGTGTCTGGAGTAATATAAGTACTTCTAACCCAGTAAGCGGCACTTACCTCCTTATTTAGCTGACCGCCCTCTTCTTCGATCCTAGAGACAAACTGCTTGGCGGTCTCAGTAGGCTGTAAATCTCTCAAATTTCCATGATCATTATTCTGACCACAGCCAATCACCAAAGAGGCCGCAGATACCAACGCTATAACCCTTAATTTTGAGTTCATCGTCATAAGCTGTTTCAGAGATCAATCTGCTCCATGCATCATTTTGGTGATAACTGGTGATATCAGTAACATTAGCACTGAAATACCGATAGCGATAAATCCAACCTGAGAATAGACCTCAATATACCCAGCCTTGGCCGCTGCAACATTGGTCATTTGACCGCCAATAGTCTCAGCTCCAGTGGTTCTGGCGATAACGCCGGCTAAGAAATTAGATAACCCTGAGTATAAGAACCAAGCGCCCATGGTCATACCGACAATTCTTGCTGGAGCAAGTTTTGTAACTGCCGATAAACCAACCGGTGAAACCATCAGCTCTCCCATGGTGTGAATCCAGTAGATTAAGAAAATAAAGATAACTGGAGTTAAGCCAACTTCGCCAGATCCTTTCATACCAGCAACGAGAGCTAAGAAACCCAACCCAGCCAACGCAACACCGAGGGCAAATTTGATCGGCGTAGAAGGGTTGAGATCTCGCTTGGCTAGCCATATCCACAACCAAGCCACGAGGGGCGCAAACATAAAGATGTAGCCAGCGTTAAGAGACTGGAATACCGGCCCTGGAACAGACCAGCCAAATATTTCTCGGTCAACCAGCCGCGCAGTTAAGAGGTTGAGGGACGAACCGGCTTGCTCAAAGAGAGCCCAGAACGGAATCTGTGCAAGAATAAAGTAGATAGCTGCAAGCATTCGTGAACGTTCATCACCCTGCAATTGAAGCATTGAGTAACCGATCATTCCTAACATCATGACAATACCAATTGGTCCTAAAATCCCACCTACCAACTCTTCATTCATCACCAAGAACATGGATACAGCGATAATTGCGAAGCCAACCATGTAACACATCCACTCTACATTTATGAAGAGAAATACTTTTTCTTTTAGTTTTTCCATTGACGGAGGCTCTGCCTTACCTTCAAGCCAACTTTGGCATGATAAAAATACCAGCAGGCCTATCAGCATGCCAATGCCAGCTAATCCGAAGCCGTACTTCCAACCATGAACAATCCCTAGATAACCACAGAAAATGGATGCCAAAAAAGCACCCATATTGATACCCATATAGAAAATCGTGAATCCAGAATCACGACGCGCATCCCCAAACCCATACAGAGATCCTACAATCGTTGAAATATTGGCTTTTAGAAACCCTACTCCAGCGATTAATAGTGCGAGGGATAAGTAAAGCATGTTGAGATAGCCCTCTTCTGTCTCAACACTCATAGAAAAGTCATCTCTGGAAATCACGTCAGGTAAATCAACAACCTCGGGCTCAGCAATGACCATATCAGTTTCCGTAAAAGTGACATACGACTTACCGCTATCTGTAATAATTTGTTGTTTAGCATCGCCACCGCGGCCGTCCAAGGCAATCTGATACTGACTTTCGTTATAACTAAGAATCTGTTTAGAGCCACTACCCTCAAAGGTCATTCCAAAGTGGCCCAAGGTTAGTAAAATCGCCCCAAACGTCACAGCTTTACGCGCACCAAGGTACCGATCTGCAAGGGATCCACCAATAATAGTCATCACATATACTAAAGCAGTATATGCCCCGTATAACAGGCTTGATTTTTCATCAGAGAATAAAAAATGCTGCGTCAGATAAACTACTAAAAGACCTCTCATACCGTAATATGAGAATCTCTCCCACATTTCGGTTAAGAAAAGAATCACCAAACCACGGGGATGGCCCATGATCGTTTTTTCATGATTGGAGTTGTCAGATATATTCGGTGTACCCATGATTCAGATCCCTGCGCTAGACTTTAATAATTGGTCCTTTAGTGCTGAAAAGTAGTGGCACTAAAAATCAGCAGAGACCTTATCACAGTCCAACCCAGGGTGTAACCACATCAAGAGTTATGTGATGCGCTTAACAAATATTATCTTTATTTCGGTGCTGCCTTTGGTTGATATTTGTAGTACCCCTCGAACGGAATCATCAGATGGGCGTAATCAGTGCCTTTAAACATCTGATAAGGCGCTCCGGTGGTAAAATCTGACGAAAAGCCTGCGATAGTCGCAGGATCTTTAGGCATCAACATTAAATGTGGTCCAGACTCAATCCAGTGATCGTGCTTCATCGCCATACTTTTATCGCCACCGGGCATTGTATTATCCTCTCCCGTATCACCGTGTAACATCCAGATATAAGCGTCTCTATCCATGTCTGGTTTCTCACCCGCCATGTATGCGCCGGCCCATTTAAATCCCTCTGCGTCAGCACATAAAGCAAAGGCATGATGCGCTGTCTTGAAGCCTTTCTCCGGCATTGGCTTCGTAGCAGTACACGTCCATCCATTCGATCCCTCTCTCAAGACCTTACCGTTTTGACCCATAATGGTGGCGAAGTTACCTATAAATGATGGAGCTGCGGTTGAATATGCCCATATCTGCCACCTATCAGACGCATGAGACCCGTAGGGTTCTGCATGCGCAATAAATGAAGTAAAGAGAGTGAGTGATAAAATTACTATTGTTTTTATTTTCATTGTTATCTCCAATTATTTTTCTTAAACACTTAAGTATAGGCAGTTTTTATCTTAAAAAAAATAACAATAAAAATTTCGCCTTAGTACAATATTCAGTATTAACCAAGGAGTTTTAAAGCATGCAAGGTCTTAGTCCGTCCATGGAGGCATTTTTAGCCGAAAAGCCAGAATTTCTAGCATTGCTAGGATTCAAAAATTATTGGTTTGAGGATCTCAGCCAAACCTATTTCTGCACTTTTGAGCCATCAATCGCGCTTACCCATTCAAATGGGACTATTGTTCAAGGAGGTTTCATCGCTGGCATGCTTGATTCCGCCATGGCGCAATACGTGCTACATGCCCATGACTTTAAGGTTAATCCGCTAACGCTAAATCTGGATATAACCTATCTAATGCCCTGCCGTCCCTCTCTTGTGGAAGCCAGAGCTCGAGTTCTGAAGATGGGGAGGTCCATAGTATTTACAACTGCTGAATTGTTTCAAGATGACAAATTAATAGCGACAGCAACCGCAACAAATAAACTTACCGATATAATAAAATAAACATTATTATCAGTTATTTAAGATATCTAATTAATGTATGTAATTCAACTTAAAGATCCTTAACGGATTAGGCCTGTTGTACTGCTGCTCGTTATATGTGGCACTAAATCTCTATCGAATGGCACCAATTAAAAAGACGTATAATTTAACGATAGCTAAGGTTAACATCGTACTCAAGAGAGAAGAATCCCATGACAACAAACAATCCACTTAGTGAAGACCAGCAGCTTGAAACCGCAGAACTAAAAGACTTTCGTAATGGTGTTGTTGACTGGATAAAACATAATACTCCAGCAGACCCTGGCTTCCTTCTTCCTCAAACATTTATGGAAGTTGGTTCAGAACAGGTTTTGGACTTCCTTAGGGAGTGGCAGTACAAGGTCTGGTCATCAGGTTACCTAGGCATGGCGTGGCCAAAGGAGTATGGCGGTGGTGGTATGCCTCGCATCTTCCAGCAAATTGCTGACGAAGAGATGAAGCGTGCTCGTGTACCAATTTGCTTTAACATTATTGGGCTCGGTTGGGCTGGGCCGTTAATTATTGATACTGGTACGAATTTTGAAAAGGAAACCTATCTCAAAGGTATTCTCACAGGAGAAGATATATGGTGCCAGGGCTTTTCTGAGCCAAACCATGGCTCTGACTTGGGGAGTATCCAGACGCGCGCTGAACGGGATGGCGATGAGTATATAATTAACGGCAGTAAAATCTGGACTACCATGGGCAACTATGCCAAATACATGATACTTCTTGCACGGACCGACCCTCAAGCCGAACGTCGCTATAACGGTCTTTCTTTCTTCTTGGCGCCCATGGGCACAGAGGGAATTACCACCTCACCAATCCAAAAGCTAACAGGAGACTACGGCTTTACAGAGACATTTTTCACTGATGCTCGCATCCCTGCTAGATGCCTGATGGGAGAAGAGGGTCATGGCTGGCGTATCGCCATGCAGACCCTGCAATATGAACGAGGTGCCGAAGCCGGAGCAGCTGGTGGAGTTTCCATTCTAGCAACGGTCATGGATGACCTGCTACGGATTGCTGAAGACGTCCAACGAGATGGCCAACCATTGATGAAGGATCCAGTGACACGAGACAACCTGGTTAAATTTTTGATAGAAGAGCAAGCCCTTTATCTTGCCGAGAAAAGAGTCAAAATACCCGCGCTTTGTGCTGATTATCCAAACTCTCTGGCTTTATCAACCAAGCTTCGTGGAACTGAGTTCTTTCGCCGTATGCGGCAATATGCTCTGACACTCCAAGGTGCTTCTAGCGCCTTGTATGTTGGCGATGAAGATGCGGTAGAAGGTGGATTTTGGCAACGGGCCTACATGAATAACTTCTCTACGACAATTGGCGGCGGCACTAGCCAAATTCAAGCAAACATTATTGGTGAGCATGTACTTGGACTACCAAAGGATTAAACAAACCATGACAAGATCAGCGAACCTTTCAATAGCATTCTCGGAAGAACAAGCAATGATTCTCGATAGTGCACAAGCATTCTGTAGGGATAAGTCCGATGGCAATGCAGTGCGCAGCCTTCTTAAATCTGAAACAGGGTTTAACCAAGACGTATGGGATGAAATGGTGGCCCTAGGTTGGACCGGATTGACAATCCCAGAGCAATTTGGTGGTTTCGCCATGGGTATTGGAGCAACAGTGCCACTTGTCGAGAGCATGGGACGGCACATGCTATGCACGCCTTATATCTCAGCAACTATTGCCGCGCAAGCTATTGTCCGCGGCGGCAGTGAGTCACAGCAAAGCAAGTGGCTGCCAGCCATGCTGAAGGGAACCATCGGAACTTTGGCGTTGTTAGATAATGAAGATTGGGGAGCTACCAGTACTTCCTGCGAACTAACCACGAAAGAGGACCAACTTGAATTAAGGGGAAAAAAATTACTAGTGCACGATGCCTCAGTTAGCGACTTTTTCCTTGTTCTTGCCCAGTATGACGGTACTGAGGTGCTGGTAATCGTGGAGTCATCACAGCTTGCAGACAACGCAATTGACGGTAAAACCCTTGTCGATGAGACTAAACGTGCAGCCAACGTTGATTTTACAGGTGTGACCGTCCAATCTGATGCTATTCTTCCGAGCGGTGAAGCCGTATTAGCAGATCTGCGCTTGATCGGGGCATTACTAATAGCATCAGAAGCCACTGGATCCGCAGCTGCAGCTCTTGATACGGTTGTGGACTATCTTACAACCCGAAAGCAATTTGGCCGACTAATAGGCTCTTACCAGTCTTTGAAGCATCCCACTGTTGAAATGCTCATTCAAATGGATTCAGCGAGAACCTTTATCTATCATGCTGCCACTTTAATTGGCGACGGAAAACTAGATAAAGACACTGAGATCGCCTGTCGAATGGCCAAAGCTCAGGCTGCAGATGCATTGTCATTTGCGGGCGACAGAGCGGTACAATTCCATGGCGGCATGGGCTTTACCTATGATTGCGATGCTATGCTTTATATACGCCGAGCCCAATGGACTCAGCAGCAATATGGCGATCCACAGCATCATCGAAAACTTTTAGCCCCTCTCTTACTAGACTAATGCTAGACAGAAAAATGCTCTAGCTTTTATCTTTTGTTGCAAGCACTAGGAGCCCCGCTGCTATCGCCAGGTTTTTGACAAAATTCTGTGTCTCATGCGCTTGCCCTGGGTCTCCAGCGAGAGCCCAAAAGTTATGAATAAAGAGATTAATAAGAATAGTCAGACCAAAAAGTAGCAGAGCCGAAACTCGCAGGTTCTTGCCCGCGATCAGGAACAAACCTGCTCCTACCTGAATCAGAATGGTCAAAGGCAGTAAAATCTCAACCAAAGGGACGCCTTTACTCGCCATTAAGTCTAAATACCCTTGATAACCAGCTACCTTAGTCATACCAGGAACGATAAAATAAAGCCCCAGTAAGGTGCGACCCAACACAAAAGAATAGTTATCGTATTTTTTTAGCCATTCCATTTGCTTGCTCCTTGATTTATTCTAATTCGTATAAAATTTACCACATCGCGACTCGTAACCCAAGACTCGAGCAGCAGTTAGGTGTGACGTTCCAAAAACAACTTAATTTCTTCAAAGGCCTCACTGGCCTCTGGTAGTTCTGGATCAAAAATTTGCCAAACGTGAGGCATATTGGCCCAAAGCTGCAAGACTGCATTTGAGCCTGCGGCAGCTGCTTTGTTAACATAACGCCTGCCATCGTCTCTGAGTATTTCACTATCGCTAGCTTGCACCAATATCGGAGGCAACCTCGACAAATCCCCTAGCAAGGGCGAAATTCTAGGATCCTTTGTATCATGTTTTGCCAACCGCCTCGCAACGAGGCTGATAAACATACTAGGCACCCAAGACAATTGTTTTGCCAAGGATTTTAAAATGACATCAGATTCCAAATTAGCCTTGATGCTCGGGCTTGCTAATCGACTATCAGTTATGGGGGACAGAGCTACTACTGCATTGGGAGCTCGCTTCTCGGTATCTCTTACCCAGGCAGTTAAGCATAAAGTTAAATTACCCCCTGCAGAGTCTCCTGCGACATAGGCATTTACAGCCTGCGAGCCGCCCTCTGGACCATTGTTCAACATCCAGACATAGCCGTCCTGACAGTCCTTAAGGCAGTCAAGTCGAGAATATTCGGGGGTTAGTCGGTAATCTATAGCCAAAACTGCACAATTACCAATCTCCGACAGCTTACTAGTAATAACGCGATGGCTGCGTGGGCTACCGGCGAAAAAGGCACCGCCATGAATATACAGCAGGCGATGTGAAGTATCGACATTTGGAGCTATAACCCACTCTGCAGGAACAGTACCTGCCGTGGTCGAAATAATTTTGCTCTTTACTTCAACGTGAGCAAAGAAGCTGTCCATCACATTACGCATGTGATCTATACGCTTCTTGCCCGTCAGGGCGGCACCACGACCGGTAGCAGCCCTAACTTTAGCTTTAATACGACGTAACGCTTTTTGAGACTGCTCTACCACCGATGGATCAGTAGAGACGAAGCGCTGCCCTAGCGGCAGATCATACTGTGATAGCGTATCTTTTCTGAGCGAAAAATATGCAACCACTGCAATTATAAAAACTGATCCACCAAGTAGCAGACTACTCAAGATTAGCTCATGTAACTAATCTGATTAAATTTCTTTTGATGATAGTCCCCATCGCCAAATGCAGTGTTAATCATCATCAATCGCTTCACATAGTGGCCTATATTAAGTTCATCAGTCATACCGATACCGCCATGGAGTTGAATGGCTTCTTCACCAATAGTTTTGCCATACCGAGCTACAGTAGCCTTTAATGCATGAACGGTTTTGGCGAGTGCTGAACCGTCAGTTTCACCTTCAGAAACACTTTTTGACTCGCAAAGACCTCGATAAAGCATTGATTTAGACTGCTCACAAGCCATAAAGGTGTCTACCATACGGTGTTGTAATACCTGAAATGAGCTAATAGGAGTCCCGAACTGCTGTCGCGTCTTAGAGTAATCTACGGTCAACGTATTAAGCGTAGCCATAATCCCCAACGCTTCTGCAGACAAACCAATTAAGATCTGTGGCATGACTTGTTCAATAAGATCCATACCCTCACCCACTGAGTTAAGCAAATGGCTCTGATCAACTGCAACATCAGTTAGGGTTAATGTCGCTGCACTTTGGCCGTCCATCATTTTGTAGGCTTTGACCTCTACACCCGGTGCCGTCGAATCCACTAGGAACAGACTGATACCACTACGATCGAACTGATCGCCACTGGTACGAGCACTGACAATAAATCTATTAGCAGTGCCGCCATTCGCAACTACAGTTTTAACGCCATTAAGTGTATAGCCGTCGCTACTGGCAGTTGCCGTAGTGGATACGTCACTCATTTCGTAGCGTGACTGAGGCTCCATGTAGGCAAAGGAACCCAGGCATGCACCCTCAATGATGCTTGGAATAACCGCTTCTTTAAGGGCTGAATTAGTAGATGCTGACAGTAAACCACCAAACACGACGACGGTGGACACATAGGGCTCAATCACAATGCCTTTACCCATTTCTTCCATGACTGCCGCTATGTCTATGACCGTACCACCAAAGCCACCGTATTCTTCAGCGAAGGGTACCGACAACCAGCCAAGTTCAGCAAACATTGACCAAAATTCACGGCTAATGCCGTCGTCTGATTCGATAATGCCGCGACGTGTGTCAAAGTCATATTGCTCACGAACAAAGCGCGAGACGCTGTCTTTGATCATGGTTTGTTCTTCGGAAAACTCAAAATTCATGTGTAAACTCCTGAAATCTTTTTAAGGGCCGTTAAAGCCGTCTTATAGGCCAAGAACGGCTTTGGCAATAACATTGCGCTGCACTTCGTTGGAACCGCCATAAATGGTAGCTGCACGGCCATACATGTATTTTCCTCGGGCCTCTGCGGCAAAGTCATGACCCAATTCATCGCTACTAAGCTCACTAGGTAATGCTCCTCCATAGCTTGCAGCTAACTGCAATTGCAATTCGTGTATAGCCTGACTTATCTCTGTACCCTTAATTTTTAGCAGAGAAGACTCAGGGCCAGGCATGCCACCTGCAGCCATCGACGCAAACACTCGAAGCTCTGTATACTCCAGGGCCATCAGCTCCATTTCAATATCTGACATACGCATCTGAAACACTGGATCTTCGATCATTGGCTTGCCGCCATTAATCTCAGCCGTCGCCCGCTGCTTGAGACCGTCAAGCATACGCTTGGAATCCGCCACTTCGGCCATGCCTGTACGCTCGTGCGCCAATAGTGCCTTAGCGTAAGTCCAGCCTTTATCCTGCTCACCAATAAGGTTTTCAGTAGGCACCGCTACGTCTTCAAATAGTACTTCGTTGAGGCTGTGCTTACCGTCAATAGTGACGATAGGCTTAACTGTAATGCCTGGAGTGTTCATGTCGATCAGCAAGAAGCTAATGCCCTCTTGCCGTCGAATCCCCTTGGAGGTTCTCACTAAGCAAAAAATCCAGTCGGCGTATTGCGCAAAAGTAGTCCAGATCTTACGGCCGTTAACTATGTAATTGTCGCCAGCATAGTCAGCTGATGTGCTTAATGCCGCCAAGTCTGACCCGGCGCCCGGCTCTGAATAACCCTGACACCACCAGTCTTCGCTATTAAGAATACGAGGTAAGAAGCGCGCTTTTTGCTCTTCGGTACCAAAGGTATAGATCACCGGTGCTACCATTTTCAACCCAAACGGCACTACATCGGGAATACCCGCTAATCCACGCTCAGTCTCATAAATAAATTTTTGGGTACTAGTCCAGCCAGTACCGCCGTATTCTTTTGGCCACCCGGGTGCAATCCAGCCTTTTGAGTAAAGCTTTTTTTGCCAGCTCACAATAGCGCTTTTATAGTCAGTCCCTGCGCTACCGCTCAATTGCTCCGCAACAGTTGCGTCATATTCTTTTACAAAAAACGCCCTTACCTCATCACGAAAAGCGATGTCTTCAGCTGAAAATTTGATATCCACTTACCTAACTCCCTCGAAATAAACATTTTCGATGATCGTATGTTATGGCAGACATTACGTCAATAGTTTTGCCAGCCTTTAAACGCGTCCCGCCGGTCATGTTAACGATGAAATTTGAGTTCAGTATAAGATCGTAAATTGCAACGCAGTAAACCCCTAATCTCGACGCTCGACACTCTAATTAAGTGGCGTCAGAGACCGTATTTGTACCATCACTTGACAGGCGAGGAACATACGTAAGTCTTGCGCTATCAGATTCGAAATCTAAACTTCCGCTGCCAGATAACACGCTTGGTTTATAGCTGCCTTAGCATCTAACTCAGCGGCCTCAAAGGCGCCACCGATTAAGCTTGCATCGGCCCCAAGCGCGACAACCTCATCGTAGAGACTTCTATTTGATAACTGACCAGCACAGACAACTACAGTATCCACCTCAATTATGTCTGGACTGCCGTTGTTAGTAACATGCAAGCCTTTGTCATCAATCTTTTGGTACTCTAGACCGTTAATCATTTTTACACCACGCTGAGCTAGAGAAATACGATGAGTCCAACCAGTAGTTTTGCCCAACCCTCTTCCCACCGGAGTAGATTTACGTTGCAACAAATATACCTGTCGATCGGCTTTATTAATCTCAGGCTGAACTCCTGTAACACCTCCACGAGGGTGGTTCTCAAAATCAATACCCCACTCTTTAGCGAATACATCTTTATCTAAAGCAGCTGAAACGCCGCTGTGCATAATTAGCTCAGATACATCAAAACCGATCCCCCCTGCGCCCATCACAGCAACACGCTGACCTACCTCGCAGTTACCGCGAATAACATCGACATAGCTCACTACACTGGCATGATCGATTCCTTCAATGTCTGGTACTCGAGGAGTAATGCCTGTAGCGACAGCCACATGATCATATTTAGCTTTGTGCAGATCGCTTGCCGAAACCATAGTATTGAGGCGCACATCCACCCTATAGATTTCCAGCATGCGCTTGTAATAGCGTAGAGTTTCATAAAACTCTTCTTTGCCAGGTACTTTTTTAGCCAGATTAAATTGACCACCAATTTCCGAGGCACCGTCATATAAAGTGACTTTATGCCCCCGTTCAGCCGCAACAGTCGCATAGGCCATGCCTGCTGGACCGGCGCCAACCACAGCAATCCTTTTAGCCTCCGCCACTTTCGTGTAATTAAGCAAGGTTTCATGAGCAGCTCTTGGGTTAACCAGACAGCTGACCGACTTACCAGTGAAGCTATGGTCTAGGCAAGCCTGATTGCACGCAATACAGGTATTAATCTCATCTTCTCTCCCTTCAAAGGCCTTATTAACGAGTTCAGCATCCGCCAACATTGGCCGTGCCATAGAAACTATATCCGCATGACCGTCAACAAGGACCTGTTCGGCAACATCAGGCATATTGATGCGATTACTGGTAATAGTGGGAATCTTAATTTCTTTTCTTAAACGCCCTGTTACTCCCGCAAACGCAGCTCTTGGAACCATAGTTGCTATAGTTGGTACTGTGGATTCATGCCAAGTAAAATGGGTACTTATAATCGTCGCACCAGCTTTCTCCATCTCCTTACCAAGCAAGACTACCTCATCCCACGACATGCCTCCCTGCAGCATATCCATGGCAGCGATACGGAAAATAAGAATGAAATTGTCGCCCACTTCAGCTCTGCAACGACGCATGATTTCTAGAGGAAAGCGCATGCGGTTTTCATAGCTCCCCCCCCATTTATCGTCCCGTTGATTAGTCTTCTCCACCAGAAAGGTACTCAGCAAATAACCCGCGGACCCAATTATTTCAACACCATCATAACCTGCTAACTGGGCCATCTTTGCACATTGCACATGATCGTCAATCTGCTTTTGTACGCCTGCTTCGTCTAGGCCTAAAGGCACGATTCGAGAGATTCGAGAGGGTATCGCCGATGGCGCCACACAGCTAGGAGTCCCAGCCAGAGGCCCAGCATGAAGAATCTGCATACAAATTTTTATATCAGGATCGACATCATGAACCGCTTTGGTCACCAGCTTATGATCCTCTGCCTCTTCAGGGGTTGATAATTTAGCCCCAAAACCGCCCTCCATATTTGGTGATATACCGCCGGTAATCATCATGCCTACACCACCACGAGCGCGCTCTGCAAAATAGGCCGCTAATCGAGGGAAACCATTTTCCGCTTCCTCGAGTCCTGTGTGCATCGATCCCATCAACACGCGATTTTTAATGGAGGTAAATCCCAAATCCAGAGGCGAGAAAAGATTCGGATATTTATTATGTTTAGTCATCGTTTGTCTCTAATTTAGGTGTCATATTAAAGTTACAGAGAGATAGCCTTCTGGAATGCGGGACGCTGTTTAAGTCTTTCATAATATGCCTTGGTATTCGGCTTAAAGCCCTCAGCCAGGCCCAGAGTGTCTGCCAAGTAGAGCGCGTACCCCACTGTAATATCTGCAATAGTAAAACGATTAGCCACCAAAAACTCGTTGTCAGCTGTGGCTATATCAACAGAACGCAGACGAGAGTAAAACCATTTTGTATAGTCTTCAGCTACTTTGGGCAACCGCGTGGCTTCTGGCTCAAGGAGGGTGTAGCGAAGCACTAAAGTTTGAGGGAAAGTGAGGGTCGCATCACTTCTATGTAACCAATTGAGATAACCTCCATAGCCCACCTCACTTGGCTCAACCGCAAGAGTACTTGGGCCATAACGCTCCACAAGATATTGACTAATACCGGCGGACTCAGTCATCTGAATAATATTATCTGGACCGCCCTTATCGTCCACAAAATAAGGCACTGTTCCGATTGGGTTAATTTCAGCGTACCCAGGGTGAAGAAATCGAGGAGGGAATTGCATTACTTCGAGTTCATAATCAAGGCCCATTTCTTCCATAGTCCAGAGAGGTCGGACCGAACGCGATCCAGCGCAGTGCCAAAGTTTCAAACTCATTGCATCGTCCTTTTTAACAGTTAACTATCATCTTTTTCTTTGATTTCGATTAATACATCATCGACTGCAACTTGGCTACCCGCCACCGCACTAACCTCCTCTACGGTACCATCCACCTCTGAAAGTATCTCATAGTGCATTTTCATCGCTTCAAGCACAGCTAGAGTTTGCCCTTTAACAACGTTATCACCGGGGCTAACCATGACTTCAAGCAGGAGTCCATGCATTGGGGCAATCACTCGACCTCCTCCCTCGGCGTCATCCACCACCCCATCAAGAATGATGAGGTCTTTAAAGAAGGCACCGCGACCCTGAATAGAGCAATATATTTGGCCGCGCTGGCGCTGCATAAACTGAGCGACTAACTTAACCCCATCAAATAGCACAACAGCTTTGTTGTCCTGCATGGATATTACCTGTATCACTGCACTTTGCTTCGCCGCAGTGTCAGTGACGTGGTAAGTGTCTGCGCTGCTGTTTATGGGTGATATTGACAGATCATGAGTAAGATCAACGAATTGATATTGCTTGCGTGAGACCATAGCACTAGCAATAGTCCAATTTTTAAGCTCACAACTCACTAGAAGACTATGTTGAAAATGGGCTTTATTCTCTAAACAGAGCTCTAGCGTAGCTGCCACTGCGCTATCCAAAAAGCTCACCGGCGCTTCATCAAGGTCATCTGCAGAGAACTCTTCACCAATAAAGGCAGTTGTTGCTGCCCCATCAATAAAGCTCTGCTTTTCTAGACACTGAATCAAGAAGTCTTTGTTGCTTGGCGTGCCAAACAGAACGGTTTCTTTAAGCGCGCCAATCAACCTCAACCGCGCAGCTTCGCGGGTTGGGCCGTAGCCAATCACTTTGGCCACCATAGGATCATAAAACGGTGAAATGGCCTGCCCGGTGGAAATACCATCGTCAATGCGCACGCCAACACCAGAGGCTGGCGCCCACAGATCCACTGGGCCAGAGGCTGGCAAGAAATCTTGACTTGGGTCTTCCGTGTATAGGCGCACTTCAATGGCGTGACCCTCTAAATCGAGATCGGCTTGACTAAAATCAAGAGGCTCGCCTTGGGCAACACTGATTTGCAACGCCACTAGGTCTAGATCCGTAATAAGTTCGGTCACAGGATGTTCAACTTGGAGGCGAGTGTTCATTTCCAAAAAGTAAAAGAAGCCGCTATCGTCAAGTAAAAACTCAACCGTTCCTGCACCGCGATAATTAACACTTTTAGCAGCATCAATGGCTGACTGGCCCATTTTCTCACGCAGTTCTGGGGTCATTATCGGACAGGGTGCTTCCTCAATGACTTTCTGGTGACGCCGTTGCACCGAGCAATCACGCTCGCCCAAATGCACGGTGTTACCGAAGGTGTCAGCGAATACCTGTATTTCGACATGCCGAGGCTTGATAATGGCTTTTTCAAGGATAAGCTCACCTGAACCAAAGGCCCCTTCCGCTTCGGCACGAGCTAATTTGATGGCATTAGCAAGATCAGCTTGGTCGTGGACCAACCGCATCCCGCGACCGCCACCACCGGCGGCTGCCTTAACCATAAGAGGTAAATCAATCTTAAGCCCCTCTGCGATCAGAGTTTTGTCACTCTGGTCATGGCCCTCATAACCTGGCACACAGGGCACCCCAGCTTCAATCATGCGCCGCTTAGACTCCGCCTTATTACCCATGACATCAATAGCTTCGCGCGTCGGCCCGATGAACACCAATCCTGCGCTCTCTACTGCTTCAGCAAAGGCCGCATTTTCACTAAGAAAACCGTAACCAGGATGGATGGATTCAGCGCCACTGCTAGCAGCTGCTTGCAAAATTAGCTCTGGAACCAAGTAAGACTCGCCAACAGGTCCAGAACCAATGCGCACGGCATCATCTGCCAACTTAACATGTGGTGCACCCGCGTCAGCATCAGAGTAAACAGCCACTGTTCGGTAGCCCAGCTTTTTAGCCGTACGGATAACTCGACAGGCTATTTCGCCGCGGTTGGCAATTAATATGCTATTAAAGTTGTTCATCAATATATTTACCTAAATATCTGTTTTGCATGGTTTATATCTGTAACTCAAGTGCCGCTAGGCTTCTTCGGTCCAATAAGCTTTACGTTTCTCTACAAAAGCTGCGACACCCTCCATACCCTCTGAACTGAGCATGCATTGGGCAAAACCTCGCGATGCAAAATCCAATGCTTCTGCTCTCGGACGACGTAAGGTCTCAAAAAGAATGCCTTTAGTTACCGCATTGGCACCGGGGGCACAGGCATTAATTTGCTGTAAAATAGCCTCGCATTGCGCCTCAAGATCTCCAACATTGTCGGCAACCCCATGAGCAATGCCCAACTTGACCGCCTCTTCTCCCTTAAATCGCGCACCGGTAAGCATAAGACGACGAGCTTGGGTAAGACCGACACGCTCAGTGACAAAGGGTGCAATCTGCGCAGGGGGGATGCCTAAACTCGTCTCACTTAGGCGGAAACGTGCATCTGCGGTAACCAAAGTCACATCAGCAACACAGGCAAGGCCTAGCCCTCCGCCGATGGCGGCACCCTCCACCAAGATAATCACGACTTGAGGTTGCTCGTTAAGCATGATCATAACGTCACCGAAGGAGCGATTACCTTTGGCTACTTCATCAGCATCAGCCGACTGCATGTCAGACTTAAAGCCCTTGATGTCCCCGCCTGCGCAGAAGACGCCACCTTTGCCACGCAACACAATAGTGCGAATACTGCGGTCGTCTTTAACCAAGCTGAGCACGTTAACGAGCTCATCAGTCATTTCTGTGTTCAGGGCATTCTTAGCCTCAGGCCGATTAAACCAGACCTTTAGAACAGAGTCTTGGCGCTCTAAAACCAGCGCGTTCGTTGTGGGTAACTGTGTTTTAGCTAGATCACTCATGTGATTATCTCCGCTATTTAGTTAATCAGATTACAGACGGGCTACACCAAAGCTGTTGGGACGCAATTTTCTACAACGGCCTTCACGCACCGTCTCTAGCAACATTCCCAAGGTTTTACGCATGTTTCGAGGATCAATCATACCGTCGTCCATCATGTGGCCGGAGGTATAAAAAGCATCTGATTGTGAGTCGAAGATATGCGCAAGCATCTTTTCTTGTTGAGCCAGCATTTCCTCGTCTGCATCTACGCCCATAGCGGCCGCTTTACCACGGGCGACCATAGACATGGTCTTAGCAGCCTGCTCTCCGCCCATTACACCCATTTTGGCGTTGGGGAAGGTATAAAGGAAGTCTGGATCGTAACCGCGCCCACACATGCCGTAATTACCGGCTCCGAAGCTAGCACCGGTCATAAAGGTAATGCGCGGCACATCAATGTTGCGCACCGCCTGAATCATTTTCGATCCATGCTTAATCATGCCCGCTTGCTCAGACTTGGTGCCAACAATGTAGCCGGTGGTATTTTGAAAAAATAATGCAGGAATATTGGCCTGGTCTAATAACTGCAAGAACTGAGTGACCTTGTTGGCACCCTGAGGGTCAATTGGGCCATTGTTACCAATAATACCCACTGCTTGACCAAAAATTTCGGCCTGTATACAGACGGTAGAGACGCCAAAACGCGGTTTAAATTCTAGGAAGTCCGAGCCATCAACCACTCGGGCGACCAGCTCACGCATGTCATAAGGTGTGCGATAATCTGTAGGAATAACTCCTGCTAGCTCATCGGGATCGTAAATTGGCTCAAGAAACGATCGTTTGGGGGGTAATGGGCAGTTATCGTTCCACTGCAGGCGATCGACGACTTCGCGGCATATTTGCAGCCCCTGACCGTCATTCTCAGCAAGGTATTCAGCCAAGCCCGAAATAGTCGCATGCATTTCTGCCCCACCTAACTCCTCTTCGGTGGCTATTTCACCTGTAGCTGCTTTAAGCAGCGGTGGCCCGGCTAAAAAGGCCCGCCCCGTACCCTTAATGGCAATAACATAGTCACTAAGGCCCGGCATATAAGCCCCCCCTGCGGTAGACGAGCCATGCAGTATAGAAATTACCGGAATACCGGCTTTACTCAACTGTGCGAGAGAGCCAAACAATGCTCCCCCAACACTGAAGCCTTCTACGGTGTAGTTCATCAGGTCGCCACCAGCACTCTCTACCAGATGAACAAAGGGTAATTTTTGTTCCAGAGAGATTTGCTCAGCGCGACGAATTCTATAACCGCCTGCAGTAGTTAAGGAGCCAGCTAAAATACCGCTATCATCAACCACAACCACACAGCGCACACCGGAAATAAATCCAATACCCGAAATAACCGTTGACCCAGGGATAGATTTTTCTTCTTTCTTGGTATCGACCATATAACCGGCAATATTGCCAATCTCTAAAAAAGGCATGCCTGGGTCGAGCAGTCGGGCTAAACGCTCACGCGGTGTTAGCTGTCCACGGGCATCAAAGCGCGGCTTTCGCTTCTCAGATATAGTTCGACCGCGTCCATTTAGCTCATTAAGCCTATCAACAAGCTCAAGCATCTCTTTTCGCTGACGTAAGAAAGTCTCTGAACTAGTGTTTATCTTCGACGTAAATACCGCCATATAGCCTTCTCCATCTATCTTTAATAATGATTTCTATTGACTAATCTTCTCTGCAATTTCTGCACTTACTGGAATTGACGCGTCTAACATCAACTGCCCAAACCCTTTGCCCTGAGCATCGTTTCGTATACTTGCCATACCACCACCACCTAAGACTTGGTGGATTAGAAAGTTAATTCCGTTACAGCCCGGCATTAAGTAACGTTCGACATAGCACGCGCTGTGATTGGGCGCGTCCACAGGTAAGAAATGAGAGAATCGCTTAGCAACAACCTCTTCGCTCAAGGCTGCATAAATATAGGGGAGAAACTCAGGCTGGCGCGCAATAATGCCAACATTAGCCTTATTTCCCTTATCACCACTACGCCCCCAGGCCAATTTGATCAAAGGAACCTCCACCATCCCTGCACCCTCAGGTATTTTTGGCTTTGCAGGGCGAATAATATCTTCACGAACAAGGGTGGTACCCTCTGGGTCTGGACACTCAATATAAGTGCCATCAATTTCAATTTGAATACGGGCACTACCCTTGGGCTGAACAAAGGAAAATAACCGAACTACAGGCGAGGGCTTAGGTCGCCCACCTTGAAAACCAGATAAACCTGGTGGCGTTGCAAGACCCAAACCAACACATTCTTTTAACAATATGCCGATTCCCGCGGGGTCTGAGTGCTTGACTGCTATCTTCATAGATAATTCACGACAAGAGGCCACAGCAGCGTTAACACCATACTGACTTTCGGCGCCAATCAGCTCTACGCTTGTCTCGCTGTAATCAGACATACCCATCTTCTTGAGTGTACTGCGAGACGCAGCAAAGATCGCGTCGGCAAGCTTGTGTGCTTTTTTATCAGCATCAAAGCCATAAAAAGTCATGGTGGTTCCGCCACGGAATTCATCGGCGTAGGTGCAGCACACCTTATAGCTATCCGGTGCTGGCAAACCAGTTGCACCCTTTACTTCAACTAAATCTTTGCCTATCTGAGTCAGCTCAACCTCGGAAAAATCACAAACCACATCGGGCAAAATGTAAGCTTGAGGGTCACCAATCTCGTAAACCATCTGCTCAGCAATTGTACCCACTGAAACAAGCCCCCCGGTGCCCTTGGGCTTTGAGCAAAGAAAACTACCATCTTGTCTAATCTCAGCCACTGGATAACCGATATTCTCAAGATTATTAGAGAGCTCCCAATCAGTAAAATTGCCACCTGTCGCCTGAGGGCCGCACTCTAAAATATGCCCTGCAAGAGACCCCATGGCTAGTTGGTTTAAATCACCACGACCCCAACCGAATGCATCGATACAGGCTCCCAATGTAACGGCGCTGTCAACACTTCGACCTGTAATGACAATATCCGCTCCTTCCTGCAAGGCTCTCGCCACGGGAAACGCACCTAAATAGGCATTAATGCTGGCAACCTTAGATACATCGGGAAACTCATCTCCCGAGAACATTTCTTTATGGCCCTGCGCGGCAATTTCATCCCGCTGCCCTATCATGTCATCACCCAAAACACAGGCCACCTTTAAATCGAGGTTTAAATCAGCAATAACACTACGCAGTGCATCCGCACAAGCACGGGGGTTCACACCCCCAGCATTTGAGACAATTCGCACACTCTGTCTGGCAATTTCTTTTAGGTTAGGTTTCATCACTGCGCTGACAAAATCAAGCGCATAGCCATTGTCAGGGTTCTTGGCTCTTGCACGAGCCATGATGGACATAGTGATCTCAGCTAAGTAGTCATAGACAATGAAATCGACATCTTCATCCTTTAATAGCTGAGGCGTCGAGCGAGCTGCATCTCCCCAGAAGCCGCTAGCACCTGCAATACGAATCGTTTCCCCACTCATTCTGAACACTCCTCGAATCTTACCCTGCAAAATTTACACAATGTCAGATAGTACGTTGTGATGATTATCGCGTCTTTGGATTAGATGCCATCAATATGAGAGCCCATGCCAATAACTAGTTACGCAAATGGGACCCTAAGCCCGGCTCTTTTGATCTCTCAAGGTAAATAGACGCTAAAATAAAGCTTGCCGGAGCAGCCCAGCTGACAATATCAGCGGTTAATAAAGCTTTGGTTAGAGGCTCAAATATCGAGTAAGCCGAAAAGATGTCGCTAAGATACCCCGTCATCATTGCACCTATTCCCAGGCCCAACAAATTACAGGCTACCAACAGCAAACCTGTCATGACTCCTCGCAAGCGAACGGGAGTAAGATCTTGAACCGTTGAAAATGCAGGGCCATAAAACGAACTCACACTAAACATACCGGCGGCCATGCCAATGTAAAATAATGGCGACGAAGGGGAAACAAACCGGAATGATACCAACAGCGGTGCAACACCAAGCATTAGGTAAGCTAAAAACCTAACTCTGCCCCCTTTGAAGCGAGATTGATACCAGTCACTAAGTATGCCTCCTAAAAACGTGCCCGCTGTCCCAAATATTATGTAAATAAGGCCGTAGGTTGCGCTGATTTCTCCAAGCCCGAACCCACGCTCTCGCTCTAACCAAACAATAGCAAACTGCCCAGCGCCCAACGGCACGTGAAGAAAAACAGCTCCTAACATTGTCCATGCCAGGGCACGGGTAGACCTCACAACTAGCAAGACATCAGATATCACCCTGCGCCAATCACCACCGAGCAAGGCTTCTTCCTGCTCTGGGGCCATGGAGTCTTCTTTTTCCTCCATAGCACCACGCTTGGGGTCTTTTAAAAACAGCAGCCCCAAGGCCAAAAACACCCCAATTCCACCTAGAAGGAAAAAGCAATTGCGCCAGCCAATCATAGGCCCGAGAATGCCGGCCACTATAAAACTACCCCCTGCACCTAAGGGGACACCAAGATAATAAATACCTGTGGCTGTGCCTCTTCTTGCTTTCGGAAAAAGGTCTGAAATCATCGATATGGCGGAGGGTGTCATGGCAGACTCACCAACACCGATAAATAGGCGAGCAACGCCAATTTGAACAAAGTTTTTAGCCATGCCAGACACAGCTGTTAAAGCACTCCATAGCAGCAGGCCAGCAGCAATTAGACGCGGACGATGAACTCGATCAGCTAGCGCCCCCATAAATAAACCCATAATGGAGTAAAAGAACACAAATATAGGCCCGGTTAACAGCCCAAATTGGGAGTCACTCAAGTTCAGATCTTTTATAATTGCAGAGCCAAAACTGGTAATAAGTGTTCTGTCTACCATATTTAAAATGTTTAGAAGCAACAGAAACAATAATATTCCCGTTGCTTTGGGGGCAGACTTAATTTGGTCCATTTGTATGTTCCCTATTTTATCGTGCTGCGAGTCTAACTTAGATCAGATATCTCGTCATCACGTTAGGGTAATCAATTAAGTCCCATTATCCACCGTTATCAATGCCAACCTACTAGCTAATCGCGCCAACCGTCTAATCCAGCACAGCAACATGAACTCATCATCAAAATATCTAGTACCTAAAAAGATTAAAAAGCCGTAACGCGATTAAGTGATGGGCTTTTTTGCCATGCGTACACTGTATTTTCCCTAAAAACTATTAAGATAATTGATTTGAAATAAACTAGAAGGTTGATTTTAACGCTGGAGGTTTTTACAGTACCTGTGTCATAAACACCGCACTGCTATAAAGTCAGTGTGATACTAATTTTAAATAGAGGGCTTAACGCATGTCTTTAGATGTTGTCACTGCAGGTTTAAAAGAAAAAATTGGGGAAGATTGCGGTTTAGGCGCAACTTTAAAATTTGATTTTGGCGACGATGGGGCGCTTTTTCTAGATGCTACTCAAGTACCTAATACGATCTCTAATGAGGATGCTGATGCCCAATGCACCATGGTGATTAGCATTGAGAACTTTATGGAGATGGCTGAGGGCAATCTTGATGGGATGGGAGCCTTCATGTCTGGAAAGCTCAAGGTACAGGGTGATATGAGTATCGCAATGAAATTAGGCCCTATCTTGGCCTAATCGCTTTTTTACTAGAGAATGCCCCGCTGTTTTTGTATCGGGGTATTCTTTAGGCGATTGTTCTTTGCATTCTTTTACAGGTCTAACAATATATTCAACGCACAAACTCTCTTGATAATTCTCAAAGACCAAACTGTCGTGTGGCTAAATCTCGCATAATTTCTTCTGAGCCACCACCAATTGCATTAACTCTGACCTCTCGATAAATACGCTCAACTCTATTGCCGCGCATATAGCCTATACCTCCAAGAATCTGCATCGCTTCGCGGGCACAAAACTCCATTGTTTGACTGCATTGAACTTTTAGCAATGCAATATCTCCTGCACTCTCTTGGCCGTCCTGTACTTGCTGACATACTAACTGCAGGTATGCTTGGGTGGCATTGATTCGCATTTTCATATCGGCAATCTTATGGCGAATAACCTGATGATCAGCCAGTCGCTTGCCAAAGGTTTTACGCTCGCTAGCCCACGCAACGGCGTCCTCAAGACAGACTCTTGAAAAAGCCTCCATCGCTGCAGACATAGCCAGCCTTTCTGCATTAAAGTTATTCATGATGACGCTGAAACCTTTATTTTCCTGACCAATTAAATTGCCAACAGGAACACAAACATTGTCAAAATAAATCGTTGCCGTATCAGAACACCACCAGCCTTGCTTTTTGTCCAGGGCCGTTCTTGAAACACCCTCTGCGTCAGCAGGTATCAATAAGGTAGATACTCCTCCTGCACCTTCACCGCCGGTACGAACCGCTGTTGTGAACCAGTTAGCATTCATACCCCCAGTGATATAGGTTTTAGAACCATTGACGACATAGTGATCGTCATCCAAGCGCGCTGTTGTGGTTAAGTGAGCTACATCAGATCCTGCGCCCGGCTCTGTAATTGCTAGTGAGATACGCTTTGTACCGGCCAATACTGGCGGCGCAACCATCTTTTTAATCTCGTCGCTGCCAAAATTGATAACCGGCGGTAAGCCAATCCCATGTACCATTAATGTTGCCCCAAGACCGCCCACTGCAACTCGCGACATTTCTTCATTAAGGATAATGGAGTACCAGAGATCAATTCCTTTCGAAACGCCGCCAAATTCCTCTGGATAACCTAACCCTAATATACCCACCTCTGCTGACTTAGGCCAAAGCTCATCGGGAATAGACCCATCTTCATCCCACTGGTCGGCATAGGGGATGACTTCACGATCAAAAAATCGTCGTAACTGAGCTCTCCACTCATGGTGCTCAGGCTTTAAACGAGTGTTAGGCAATCGTGCGCTATCAAAATCTAAGGACATAATATTCTCCGACTCAGCAATGAACGGTTAATTTAGGCATGATAATACTAGACAGAGTTAGGAAAACGAGCAAGGCGGATGGCGCCATTCTATTGGGAATAAATGCCAATAAGAATTTCTATTTTCTGCGGTAATCTCTTGGAGAAATACCATGCCAACCTTTAAATGCACTAGAAAATGAACCTTGATCGGCATAGCCTAAAAGAAAAGCAATCTCAGTAATGGCAAGACGATCATCCGCTAGGTATCGCAAAGCTACCTGAGATCTTACCTCCTGCAAAACATTTAAAAAGCTGGTGTTACGTTCTGACAAGCGACGTTGTAGTGTTCGTCGAGATACATTTAACTTACTTGCTAATTTATCAATAGTAACGTCCCCTTCAGGTAGGTATTGGGCTATTGATTGTTTGAGGCTAAATAACAATTCATCTGATGGATCCTCATCCTCGAAAAAGGCTTGAAAAGGATGACTATGGTCAGGTGCTCCCTGATAATCTTGCTGTAACATTGGGAAATCAAGACAATCTCGATGAAAAAAAATACTACTCTTCGGTTGGTCAAAACTGAGATTAGTGCCGAATAGAATCTCTAAATTGACTAAACTTTTGGGTTTTGGGTAAGTAAAATGAACCTTAATGACTTTAACCGGCATGATACAAATGGAATTAATAATCATGACTGAGACTGACAACATCTCATCTGTTAAAAAACGCTTCCGTTGAGTACCGAGCAGAAGTGGCTCCCAGCACAACTCAACTAGTTCTCCTTCACGATGAGCCCTAATTTCACCTAAATCACCACGTAGCTTTAAGGTGCTAGGCATAAGATTGAGATAATCCCGAAACGACTTACACACCGTTGACATATATAGCTGGAAATTTAACCCTTTAAGGTAATTAATGCGCCCTGCACTTAGGGCGATATCTGGATCATTGGACTCTTTAGCAACAGCCTCGTAGAGGCGATAATAAATCATTACTGGGAATCGACGATCAGGGATACTTAACTCTTTTGCATCTAAACCCACTTCTACAAGTAGACTGTTCTGGTTTAAGCCTAGTTGTTCAGCAATTTGTAAAATAGTGATCAGAGGGGCCGCATAAACGGACCACGAGGAATTAATACTCTGATCTGGGAAGTCTGTCATAGATAGCTAAATTTGATCGCAACAGTGTAAAAAAAGGCCTTGTAGTCTAACATCCCCATCTTGAATCTCACAATGATCAGCAGTTTTTCAACTCAAGAAGATGAGATCTCACTAAGAGGCATACCTTGGATAAAAACAATACAGCATCACACGGCTAATGCATGAAGCTAAACTTATTGACTTAGACACTAATAAACGTCAATATACTGTATATATATACAGCTTTTATTAACCCTCAAACTCTTATTACGATGTCTAGCAAAAATTTACTTAATGCATTATTTCTAAGGCAAGATACTTGGCAGGGTCGTAACCGATCACTGCGAAAACACACCATAAGTACCGGAGATAAAAATCTAGACAACCTACTACTGGGTGGGTGGCCGGTGTCAGCTCTTACTGAATTAGTGAGCCAACAAGATGGTATAGGTGAGCTAAGTTTACTACTGCCAACCATGAAGCATTATGCCTGTAGAGATACATTATGTGTTTGGTTAGACCCTCCTTATCAACCCTACGCGCCCAGTTTAGTGAACGCAGAAATACCTTTGGAGCAGTTATTGGTCGTCCGTAGTAAAAATAGCAAAGAGTGGCTATGGGCAGCGGAACAGTCTATTCGTAGCAATGCCATTCTATTTGCATGGACTAATAACTCTCGGCCACGCTATGCTGAATTGCGTAAATTACAGCTCGCTGCGGTAGAAAGCTATTCTCCTGCATTTTTATTTAGTACAGAGAACTCTCTTAAGGCGCCCTCTCCAGCACGTTTGCGTATTGGGCTTCAGACTCATAAAGCTAACGTTCTTTCAGTCACATTACACAAACTAAAAGGGAAGAATCCAGGGGCAAAAACAGAGGTCATACTTAATAACTTACAGACAGAGCGCACTCAACTAGAACAGCTGCCAGTTAATATTAGCTACCCACAGAAAGAACCATCAACCTATCAATTGCTACAAAATGATGAATCTCAACATCTGAATGCCTAGGCTGTGAAAAAACAAAGTAAAAAGCATCAGCGTTGCTCTAAGCCAGATATGCAAAACATTTGGCTATATGTGCATTTTCCTGAACTAGCAATTGAGGCTGTACTCTTAGACATGGATAAACTGCCTATAGACAAGCCCATAGCTATATCAAGCCCGCAAAAAAATGCACAACGCATCGTCTGCTGCAACCAACTTGCTAAAACTTGGGGTATTGAGCCTTCTCTCTCCCTTTCAACTGCCTTAGCTATATGCCCTCAACTAATGGTAGTAGTAAAAAACACACGACAAGAAGAGCGATTACTTCAGCGGTTAGCCCTGATTAGCTACAGCTTCAGTCCCGAAGTTATAGTAGATACTGATGGATTATGGCTGAACCTATCAGGTTGCGAGCAGCTCTTCCAAAGCTATCAAGAATGGTTAAAAAGACTCCAAGCGAAACTATTAATGCAAGTAGCCTTTATAGTTACTGGGGTTGGAGAGAGCCCATTGGCAGCAAAATTACTTTGTGGCAGTCAATTTCACAAGCATTTACCTAATAGCCATGAAATACAGTGCGCTTTGGTCGCTACAAGAATAGATAAGCTACCAAGCACACTAAAACAACAACAGAGCTTTAAGCAATTGGGCCTTAAAACCATAGGAGATCTTCTCAAATTTCCACGTTCAGCTTTAAGTCGGCGCTTTAGCAGCGAGTTAATGACTACCCTCCAATTACTACAGGGGCAAAAACCTTGCACTTTAACTCGCTTTAAACCCTCTACCGAATTTTATGATGAAATTCAGAACGCTCAAGGCCTATACAGTAAAGAAAGCCTTTTATTCCCGATGAAGACGTTATTACAACGCTTTTCTCAGTATCTGATAGCAAGACAGTGTCACTGCTCTCAGTTAAGTTGGCGTTTTGAACCCCTACTGGGTGATCACCAAACTATGGCTCTAAACTTGTCTAGCAGTAAGAATAATTGGTCTAGTCTACTTACTTTAAGTCGCCTACAGCTAGAGTCTTTAGAACTACCTCAAAGTATTGAGCGAGTATCACTGTCTTGTAATCAGTTCGTAGATGTAACTGAATCTAACTTTGATCTATTTGGTAATCAGGTTTTATTGGACAATCAAGCTTCTGAGTTAATCGATAAACTATATGCAAGACTAGGTGTCGATGCGCTATCACAGCTTGTTACAAGCGAAGAATATTTGCCAGAACTAGCCGGCAATACTCAGCCTCCTAGCAAGAACACTAAAACCAACTATATAGCATCGAAAGCCCCTCAACCATTATGGTTATTAAACGAACCAACACCCATACAAGAGCGCAACCAAAAACTCTACTGGAGACGACCACTAACGATTATTAGCGGCCCAGAGCGTCTTTGCGGTAACTGGTGGCAGTCCGAGCAACAACGCGATTACTATCTTGCTTGTGATAGTAAAGGCGCTCGCTACTGGATATTTAGGGAGACCACAAACAAACGCTGGTTTGTCCATGGTCTATTTTCTTAAACGTCAAATTGCTCTTTTAACTTAAACTTCTGAACCTTGCCCGCGGGGTTGCGAGGCAGTATGTCAATAATACGCAGTTCGCTGGGCAGCTTATAGCGAGCGAGGGACTCCCCCGCAAAAGCTCGTAACCCTTCAAGATCAAGCGTTGCACCATCCTCAAGAACAGCGACTGCCGTTACCGCCTCCCCCCACTTCTCATCGGGTAAACCGATAACTGCCACCTCGAGAACCGCAGGATGGCCATATAAGATACTCTCTATCTCAGCTGGGTATACGTTTTCACCACCAGTAATCACCATATCTTTCACTCGATCACACAGATACAGGAAATCCTCGTCATCTAAATAGCCAATATCTCCACTGTGGAACCAACCAAGTTCGTCGATCGCCTCCGCTGTTGCCTCTGGACGATTCCAATAGCCTTTCATCACATTGGGCCCTTTGATACAAACCTCCCCATGGACGCCGGCAGCTACTGAATTATTATTTTCATCCACAATTCGAACCTCAGTAAACATCGGGGCCTTACCCGCCGAACCTACTTTAACCATAGCCAAGTCACTACTAAGCAAACTGGCAAAAGGTGCAGTTTCTGTTAGACCATAGCCTTGGCAAAAACTAACATCTCTTTTTCCGTAAGTTTCAATCAAGGGCACCGGAACTGGCGCACCACCACAAATCAACGTGCTAATAGTCGAAAGATCAGTTTTCTCAAAATTTTCATGCTGAGCCATCATTAAAAACATAGTAGGCGCACCAAACATACTGCCAACTTTATGCTCCTCGATTAGCCTCAACACCTCTCCTGGCTCAAAACTCCGTAGCAGAACGACTTCTACACCTTTTGCTAAGGAAAGTAGCGTCGTGACGTTTAGGCCACCGATATGGAATAGTGGCGCACAGGTTAGAGTGGTGGTGGTCATGGTGTCTTCACCAAAGCAAACGTTAATACTGTTCCAGAAAATATTGCCATGGGTCAGCATCGCACCCTTTGGAAGACCAGTAGTTCCAGAGGTATACATGATAAAAGCAACTTCATCAGCATCCACATGCTCACACTCTGCGAGCATTGATGCATTCTCCATTAAGGGCGCTAATGGCTCCCAACCCTCTGCATCTGATTCAATAGTTAGGTAGCGAGAACAGTTAAGGTTTGATTTTTCACTCTCAATCAGTGGCCGCAACATGTCATCAGCAAACATGACAGTAATATCTGAATCATTGCCTATAAACCGCACCTCAGGTCCAGTTAATCGAAAATTTAATGGTACAAAGACCGCACCAACACAACCACAGGCATATAAAAGCTCCAAAAAGGCAGGGTGATTAAGCCCTATATAACCAATTCGATCTCCGCGAGACACTCCGCCATCGAGCAATATCGTTGCCAACCGACGAACTCTGTCGCCCAGCTCGGCGCAGGTCCAAGTTTGTCCCTCAAAAGTGAGAGCTCTTGCGTTAGGAGTAAGTGAGGCTCTACGAAGAATAGTGTGACCTAAACCAATTTCTGCTGATTGTGACGATGACATAAATGTGCCCTTAATATTTTTTAATGAATACAACCTTCCGCTGCACCCCAGTCCTGCCCAGTAATGCTAGACAGACCTGAGAACACGAACAAGGCCAATGGTGCCATTTTATTCGGAATAAATGCCAGAAAATCATATTCGCCTATCAATGTCTAGTCGAGAGAATAGTAGGCTTGACAATTATACTTAACGTTATAATAAATAATTCTAAGTTGACTCTCCACCAGTTCCTATCAGTAATCTATAATTACCAGTTAAATACGAAAATATGGAAATCAATTTATGAAATTCGAAACTCAAGCAATTCATGCTGGATTTAATGATGATCCTGCAACCAATGCAGTTGCAGTACCTATTTACCAGACGACCTCATACAGCTTTCGCGACACACAGCATGGCGCGGATCTATTTAATTTAGCCGAGCCTGGCAATATTTACACGCGCATCATGAATCCTACCAACGATGTACTGGAACAGCGTGTCGCTCAACTCGAAGGCGGCATTGGCGCTTTGGCGATGGCATCAGGCATGGCGGCGATCACCGCTGCAATTCAGACAGTTGCCCGTGCTGGAGACAATATTGTGAGTGTTAGCCAGCTTTACGGCGGTACCTACAACTTCTTTGCTCACTCTCTGCCAAATCAAGGTATTGAAGTACGCATGGCCTCTGGCGATGATATCGACGCATTGGAAGCATTGATTGATGACAACACAAAAGCTCTATTCTGTGAGTCGATTGGTAATCCAGCAGGTAACATTGTTGATATTCAAGCACTTTCAGATATGGCTCATAAACATGGCGTTCCAGTAATTGTCGATAACACCGTAGCTACTCCGATTCTTTGCCGACCTTTTGAACAAGGAGCAGATATTGTTGTTCACTCGCTGACTAAATATATTGGTGGTCATGGTACCTCTGTTGGTGGAATTATCGTTGATTCAGGTAAATTCCCGTGGAAAGATAATCCTCGCTTTGCTGCCTTCAATGAGCCAGATCCTTCCTATCATGGTGTTGTGTATGCTGAGGCTTTGGGAGAAGCTGCCTTTATTGGTCGTGCTCGCGTAGTTCCTTTACGCAATATGGGTGCAGCTATTTCACCCTTTAACTCATTCTTAATTCTGCAGGGCTTAGAAACATTAGCACTGCGTATGGAGCGACATACTGAAAATGCTCTAGCTGTTGCTCAATACCTGTCATCACACGATGCTGTCGAATGGGTTAACTACGCCGGCCTTGAGAATGATAAGTACCATGAATTGGCCAAGAAAGTAGTGAGTGGCAAGCCATCAGGAATCTTAAGCTTTGGTATTAAAGGTGGAGAAGCTAACGGAGCTAAGTTTATCGACGCACTCCAGCTCATTAAACGTCTAGTTAATATTGGCGATGCCAAATCTCTAGCGTGTCACCCTGCTAGTACCACACATCGACAGCTAAATGACGAAGAACTTATAGCTGCTGGCACCAGCCGAGAAATGGTTCGTATCTCTGTTGGTATCGAGCACATCGATGACATTATTGCAGATATTGAGCAGGCACTAGCTGCAGCAGGTTAATAAAAGCAGGTAATATAAAACAAAAATGGCACCTCAGGGTGCCATTTTTTATGTGCGAGCTTTAAATAATAATTTTGCTATTCAAGATCTCCAGAATCCTCGTCATCATCCTCTCCGCTCACTGCATCAACAACTGCTGTACCTACCTTGATAGGTGCCGTAACAACCGCTATAGCCACATCAGTAACACCTTCAACAACTGCCACAGCTAAGCAACCTGATTGAGATAAACATAGCATTAAAATAACAAATAATTTTTTCATTTAATAATCCTTTAGCGTCCTCTGCAATTATCCCTTTTTAAAAGTTTATTTAATAGCCCAAATCAAAATATATCTTCGGTATTAGTGCATTTTAAAAGCTTTAATTTTAGCTTTACTGTTAAATCAAATTACTCTTTAATACTGTATATATATACAGTTATTGAGTTATTGAGTTATTGAGTTATTGAGTTATTGAGTTATTGAGTTATTGAGTTATTGAGTTATTGAGTTATTGAGTTATTGAGTTATTGAGTTATTGAGTTATTGAGTTATTGAGTTATAGCGATTATGCAATATGCAGAACTTCATTGCGTGAGTAACTTTACCTTTTTACGCGGGGCATCTCACCCGCAAGAATTGGTTAATACGGCGTCATCACTAGATTATCAAGCACTTGCGATTACCGACGAGTGCTCTTTAGCAGGTGTAGTTAAAGCCCATGTAGCTGCACTAGATTGTGGGCTACCATTGATTATTGGTAGTGAGTTTCAAATTGATGGCCATAAAATCATAGCCTTAGTAACAAACCGTCAATCTTACTCTGAATTATCAGGATTAATTACACTGGCTAGAAGACGCAGTAAAAAAGGAGAATACCGCCTAGAGTGGCAAGACCTAGAGTGTAATTTGAACAATGCTCTAGTCATTTGGATACCCTGTGGTAACTCTGAAACTGACAATGCTATTGGGCAACAACTCAGCACTTGGTTTAGTGGTCGACTATGGCTAGGTATTGAACACTTACTCGATGGTAATGAATCTACTCAGTATTACTATTTTCGTAACCTAGCGGCTATGTGGGAGATACCAATGGTTGCCTGTGGTGATGTTCATATGCATGTTAAGGAACGTCAAAATCTTCAGGATACTCTCACTGCCATACACCACAATTGCTCTGTTATGGAGTTAGGTAAAAGGCGCTTTGCCAATGCTGAACGGCGTCTACGCAGTCTTTCTTACCTTAAAAAACTTTATCCGCCTGCATTACTAGCCGAAACCATTGTCATTGCTAAGCGCTGTCAATTTTCACTTGAAGAGTTGCGCTATGAATACCCCTCTGAGGTTGTACCTGACCACTTAACCCCTGCTGAACAATTGCGATACCTTGTTGATGAAGGTGTTAAGCTGCGCTGGCCTGATCAGCCATCAGCAGTCGTTATTGCTCAAATTAACTATGAGTTAAAAGTGATAGCTGAGCTTGGTTATGAAAGCTATTTTTTAACTGTGCATGACATTGTCGCTTTTGCCCGCAGTCGTAATATTCTTTGCCAAGGGCGTGGTTCAGCGGCCAACTCCGTGGTTTGCTACTGTTTATTTATCACCGAGGTATCTCCTGACCAAATTTCACTGTTGTTCGAGCGTTTTATTTCAAAGGAACGCAACGAGCCTCCCGATATTGATGTCGACTTTGAACACGAGCGACGTGAAGAGGTTATTCAATATATCTACAAGCGCTATAGCCGTGAGCGTGCCGCTATAGCTGCCACTGTTATCACCTACAAACCACGAAGTGCAGTACGTGATGTGGGCAAAGCTCTTGGCTTAGACCCATTGTTTATAGAACAACTGAGTCAGTCTTTATCTTGGTGGGATCGCCGTGCTGATTTAGAGAAACAGTTTAATGAGCAAAATAGTCAATCTGGGAGCAGTAGCACAGACAAACGTCTTATTAACCATTTTTATCAACTTCTTCAAGAAATCATGGGCTTCCCCCGCCACCTCTCTCAACATGTAGGGGGATTTATCATCACTCGCAGTCCTACCAGCACACTAGTACCTATCGAAAATGCCAGCATGCCTGAGCGAACCGTTATTCAATGGGATAAGACCGACATAGAGGCACTGGGTTTATTAAAAATAGATATTCTTGCATTGGGTATGCTCACCGCTATTCACCGTTGCTTTGATCTAATTCAAAACCAACAGGGTGTTCAACTGAGTATGCAAAGCATCCCTAAGAATGATACCGCCACCTACGACATGCTCTGCAAGGCTGACAGTGTTGGAGTATTTCAAATAGAGTCTCGTGCTCAAATGGCCATGCTACCGCGCCTTAAGCCTCGCTGTTTTTACGATCTAGTCATCGAAATTGCCATTGTTAGGCCTGGTCCTATTCAAGGTGGCATGGTTCATCCCTATCTAAAACGCCGGCAGGGACTTGAAGTAGCCAACTATCCTAGTCCTGAGATTAAAGCTGTATTAGAGCGGACTCTGGGTATCCCAGTGTTCCAAGAGCAGGTTATTCGCCTCGCGATGGTTGCCGCTGGCTTTTCTGGTGGAGAAGCAGATCAATTACGTCGAGCCATGGCAAGCTGGAGTAGCAAGGGTGGCGGTAACAATCAGCTGTCCAAATTCGAGCAAAAGCTCACTGACGGTATGTTAAAACAAGGTTATAGCCTAGATTTTGCCCAGCGTCTCTTTCGTCAAATTCAAGGTTTTGGTGTCTATGGTTTTCCCGAGTCACATTCTGCTAGCTTTGCCCTGCTTGCCTATGTATCTGCTTGGTTAAAGTGTCACTACCCAGCTGCTTTTTGCTGTGCAATCATGAACAGTCAACCCATGGGCTTTTACTCACCATCTCAGCTAATACAAGATGCTCAGCGTCATAATATAAAAACTAGGCCTATCGACGTTAATCATAGTTTTTGGGATCATAGTCTTGAGAGTGACGATGAGAATAGAAACAGTGATAAACCAATGATTAGATTAGGGCTTAGAATCATAAAAGGTTTCTCCAAAAGGTCAGCTCTGCGTATTATCAAAACCAAAAGGCCTTTCACAACACTCAATGATTTGGCTATTCGCACAGGGCTGTCTAAAGCTGATTTAAGCCTGTTAAGTCGTGCAGGCGCACTGCAATCTATAACTGATCACCGCCGGCAAGCGCATTGGCAAACATTGGCTTTTAATAACGAAACGCCTCTTCTAAACAACATAGGCACTGAATCAAATATAACACTTGAAGCACCCACTGAAAGTGACGATGTCTATGCCGATTACAATAATAATGGCCTAAGTCTAGGCCGTCACCCTATGAGTATTTTACGAGAGCAGTTTCCTTTTTTTCAGCGATGTAAGCGCCACCGAGACTTGGCTGAAATGGGGCATCAAAGATTTGTTCGTATGGCCGGCATAGTCACTGGCAAACAACGCCCTGGAACCGCATCAGGGGTAGTTTTTCTAACCTTAGAAGACGAAACAGGTAATAGCAATATCGTTATCTGGAAAAGCGTTCAAGAACGTTGCCGTCAAGCTCTTCTTAAAGCTCAACTACTAATGGTTAAAGGGGTCATTGAAACAGATGGTGCAGTGGTGCATGTAATAGCACAGGAACTCACCGACTGTAGCGAGTTGCTTTATCAAACTAACATCAGATCACGCAATTTCAGATGAACAAGAACATATATTGACACCATAAGTGCCATCTCATAAAGTAGAAATTGTCAGAATCAACTAGCAGCCTCTATTAGGGTCAACACTTATGAAATCATTCTCCAAAAAAGTCGCCGTTATTACCGGGGCTGGATCAGGCATGGGCCGCTACCTTGCGGTGCTGTTAGCAAAAGCTGGTGCCGACGTGGCAATCTGTGAAATTAATCAGACGACATTGGCAGAGACTGAACAGATGGTCAAAGTCTATCCGGTGAATGTCTCTAGTCATGTGCTAGACGTGGCTGATAAAGCGGCCATTGATGCACTACCGGCGCAAATCATAGAACAATATGGCCATGTGGATATGGTTTTTAACAACGCGGGGGTTACCGTTGACTCGAGTTTTGAAGACATGTCTGAAACCGATTGGGACTGGGTAATGAACATAAACCTCCATGGAGTTATCAATGGTACTCGAGCATTTTTACCGCACTTACAAAAGCGACCCGAGGCTGCACTAATCAATATTTCCTCAATTTTTGGCATGATTACCGTACCCAACCAATCGGTTTATCACGTCGCAAAGTTTGCGGTTCGTGGCTTTACCGAGTGCTTAGCAAAAGAACTAAAAGAGAGTAAAGTACAGGTTCATTGCGTACATCCTGGGCACATTGGAACCAATATTGTCACTAATGCAAGAATGAACACCCGTGAAGACACGGTTAATCCAATGCAAGAAATGATGGGTAAGCTTATTGGAATAGGCTCCACCCAAGAAGAAATGGCAGATTTCTTTCGCAATAACGGCATGCACCCAAGTAGAGCCTCCAATATCATTCTCAATGGTGTACTGAAAAACAAAAAGCGAATCTTTGTTGGCGCAGATGCCAAGCTGATGGATCTTTCACAGCGACTATTCCCTATGCATTATGACAAGGTATTTCCGCTATTTACCATGCCGCTAACATTGCTGAGGAATAAAAAACCTCTTAATTTCTAGTGCACCGGTTTTCGAGGTTTGACCGTATAAGAATCCTATTAGAGATTGTAAATGAATCTGTACTTGAGGTTACTAGAGTCTAAAGCCACAGCAGATGTCACTTACAATGGAACGCTAAAGCGCCAAGAGCATTAATAAAAAGGACAAGTTGGATATGAATGTTGAGCATACAGATGTTGTCATCGTAGGAGCAGGCTTGTCAGGTATTGGAGCAGCCTATCACCTCCGCGAAAAATGCCCTAACCATGAATTTCTTATTCTTGAGGGGCGTTCGGCTATTGGTGGCACATGGGATCTTTTTCGCTATCCTGGTATTCGCTCTGATAGCGATATGCACACTCTTGGTTACAGCTTCAAACCTTGGGAAAGCGCCAAAGCTATAGCTGACGGGCCTTCTATTCTTGACTACGTGCGCAAAACTGCAACTGAAAATAAATTTGCAGATAAAATCCGGTTTAACCATAAATTAACAAGCGCAAACTGGGACAGCGAAACCCATCGATGGACACTATCCATCGCAAAGGCGAACACTGATGAAGCTATAGAAATTACCTGTAATTTCTTATACATGTGTTCTGGCTATTATAGTTATGATCAAGCCCATGATCCTGGCCTTCCAGCTACCGACACTTTTAAAGGTACACTAGTGCATCCTCAATTTTGGCCAGAAGACCTAAATTACGAAGGCAAAAAAGTAGTGGTTATAGGGTCGGGCGCAACCGCCGTCACCCTAGTACCCTCAATGGCAGAAAAAGCCGCTAGCGTGACAATGCTCCAACGCTCTCCCACGTATATTGTTTCACGGCCCTCAGAAGACTGGTTTGCCAATGGATTGCGTAAACTGCTACCCCATCGCTGGGCCTATGCTCTAACCCGTTTGCGCAACACAAGATTCCAAGAACTGCTTTATAAACAGACACGCAAACGACCAGAAAAGGTTAAAAAGACGTTACTGGACATGGTACGTAAAGAACTTGGTCCGGACTATGATGTCGATAAACATTTTACTCCCAGTTACAACCCTTGGGATCAACGCTTGTGCCTTGTGCCTGATAGTGATCTGTTCAACTCTATAAATAACGGCAGCGCCACTGTGGTTACTGATCATATCGACACCTTCACTGAAACCGGCATTCAATTGAAATCGGGTGAGCACCTAGATGCCGACATCATCGTTACCGCCACTGGCTTACAGTTAATCATGATGGGAGGAGCAGAAATATCAGTGGATGGTGCATCTGTCGACTTTGCAAAACTCTGGACCTACAAGGGCTTAATGGTGTCTAGCGTACCCAATTTAGTTCAAACCTTTGGGTATATTAATGCCTCCTGGACCCTCCGAGCTGACCTTACTGCAGAGTGGGTATGCAAAGCTCTTAACCATATGAATGAAACAAACACAACAAGCATGGTGCCTGAAGTGCCCAGCGAATTGAGGGAGATGCCAGTTCGACACTGGATTGACGACTTCCCTGCAGGCTATATGAAGCGCGTCATGCACCTCTTTCCAAAGCAGGGGGACCGAGAGCCTTGGGTGAATACTCAGGACTTCAGAAGAGACCGCAAAATCTTTAATCAGGCGCTCGGTACAGATAGTGCTCTGCAATTTACATCAAAAGACACTCTAAATCGCAAGAGTGCCTAACATCTGTCGTTGAGCCGTTTGTTATAAGGCTTGACTCTAGACTATACTCCAAGGTTTATAGTAGACCTATGGAGCAATTTAAAATGTTAAAAATAGGTGAATTAGCTTCTCTTGCGGGAGTCTCGAGAGACACCCTACGGTTTTATGAAAAGCACGGCCTGATCATACCCAATCAACGCACAGAGTCTGGCTATCGTTTGTATTCAAATATCGACGTTGAGCGCATAAGCTTTATTGTGAGCGCCAAAGAAGTCGGCTTTACTCTTAATGAAATTCATCAACTCTTAGAGCTTGAGGTCACAAAAGACAAAAAGTCTTGCCAAGATGTAAAAGAGTTTGTCGACAACAAGATTACTATCGTTAATCAACGTCTTTTAGAAATAGAAAAAATAAAACACTCATTACAAACTTTGAGTGATGCCTGTTGCGGTGGTGATGAACCGGCAACCCAATGCACCATATTAGGTGCACTAAACGAACAAGCAAGGTGATATAAGCTCATGTCTTTTACTCAACATTTTATCGGTCTATTTATTGAGTCAGCTCCTTGGCTACTAATGGGCTTTAGTGTGGCTGGCCTTATGAAGGCATTTGTGCCTAGCCAAGTATTGGCCAAACATTTAGGAGAGCCGGGGCTTTTGGCCACCATTAAAGCCGCTCTTTTGGGTGCACCCCTGCCCTTGTGCTCCTGTGGTGTCATTCCTGCAGCACTCGGTTTAAGACGCAGCGGCGCCTCTAAGGCTGCCACAACGTCTTTTTTAATATCTACACCAGAGACTGGTGTAGACTCGGTTACGGTATCCTACGCGATGATGGGGCCCTTTATGGCTATAATTAGACCAATTGCGGCCATTTCTACCGCTATAACTGCAGGATTGCTAGTAGGCCCTGATAAAAACGATCATGCTCCACAGAGTTCAGAAACCGTTCAGTCCTGCTGCGCCAGCAAAACTGCTGAACCTGAACCTGCATCTGCATCTGCAGAGAGCTGTTGTAGTAAAGTAAGTGAAGAGAACAGCGCTGCTCATAGCATTGGTAATCGGCTCAGAGATAGCATGAAATTCACCTTTGTAGATCTTATTAGGGATATCAGTCTATGGCTGATGATCGGTCTTGGAATTGCTGCCATGGTGAAGACTTATGTCCCCACCGAGTTTTTAACACAGTGGGGTAATGGCTTTATGGCCTTTGTAGTCATGGCGCTAATTGGTGTCCCCATGTACATCTGCGCTCTAGCCTCCACTCCTATTGCCGCCGGACTGCTATTTTCAGGCGTATCCCCTGGAGCTACACTAGTATTTATGTTGGTAGGCCCCGCGACCAATATAGCCACAATCGGCTTGGTGAGAAATGAGCTGGGTAATCGCGCCCTCGCGGCCTACCTCGGTAGTGTTATTGGGGTTGGCTTTGCCTTTGGCTATTTGACCAATTACCTTGCTGCCCAATGGAACATCGACTTTCTTGCTCAAACTCAAACCACACACGCCATGATTAATACGCCCATAGCAACGGCTGCAGCCATGGTACTTGCAGGATTAATTATTTTTGCCTTGGGGTCAAAGTATCTGGCCAATATCAAACAAAAAACACCCGCCACTCGTTGATAAGTAACATCAAAAAAGGCTTGCTTTAATGCATATCAATAAAGATATTTTAATGGTTGGCTTAGGCCTACTACTTATTTGCCTGGGCGCTATGGTTAGCATTGACTTGCCATGGAAAGACGGCGGAATTCCTATCACCGGACAA